>Ga0228710_1000469_pt1 | contig 50918 bp, 28 predicted proteins | sample MedpolnodulmetaG_FD_177995 | JGI IMG/M metagenome (GOLD analysis project Ga0228710, IMG submission 177995) | Root nodule microbial communities from Medicago polymorpha collected in Santa Monica, California, United States - pink nodules | ecosystem: Host-associated > Plants > Roots > Nodule... | reverse complement strand
CACTGTGACGTACTCAGTTCTCTTTGGCACCATGTTTGGCGCTGGCTTAACATTACTTGGGTGCCCCCTGGCAACATCAGACAACATTTTCTTCATTTCACATCAATGGCGGGGCTGCCTAGATTCACTCATACATTTTTGAAAGTGATTTGGTTTGTCTTCGTTTGGGTACTTTGGAAGGAAAGGAATAACCGTGTGTTCCAAAACGCGGTCACTATCCCTTCGGTTCTGGTTGAACAGGTTAAATTAAATTCTTTCCTATGGTTAAAGTCTACACGGGCGAACTTTGTTTATAGGTATCATGATTGGTGGCAAAATCCCATTTTGTGTATGGGTGTCCTCTTGTAATTTGATTTTGTTTAGGAGGTGGCTTCTTGGCGCAGCCGCCTAACTCTTGTAATTACTTTTGGGTGACTGTCCTTTGCACACCTTGTGCGGGGCGGATCACAGTTGTTAATATATCCCATTTTAATTTGTTCAACAAAAAAAAAACGAGTCTTGTTAACGAGTGTTTTTCGGACATTCTTTAAGGATTTTAAAAAAAGAAATTATTTTATAAAAATGTTAAATATTTTGATTTTCAATGCAATATTTTTATAAAAAGTTATCATTTAAATGTACATTTCCGTGAATGAAACCATATAATTTAATTCATTCTTTTCATTCACTTGACAGTCAAGCTCATCGGAGGAAAAATGAGTATTTTGTATTGATTTCCGATAAACTAGGAGTAAGTTTATCGAAACAAATTTTTTGATCTGATAAACTTAAAAACAACGTTTTTTAACGGTCAATATTAATAATTACTTGTTGATTTTTTTCTACTTTGTTTGGGTTTGAATAAAAAATCTCCATGTCTTTTTAACCTCAAGCGCAACTTAGATGAGCGACCTAATCCCCCGTTTTAAGAAGTTTATCGAAATATTATTTGAGCCAGTAAATTTCTTTCAAGTTAACCAGAACATTAAAATTTTACATCTGTGAAAAAGAGATATATTATTCTTTTTTCTTAATAAACTTGATGCTCGAATCAAAATTGATAAACTCGACTCAGATTACCATAACCTTAAAAAACCAAAAAACTTCTAAAGAGTTAATGAGGGTGATTCCGGAACAGTTGAAAGTAAAAGATGACATAGTAAAATAGTTTTAAAAAAAAGGCCAAATACTTCCCGGTCCTTTAAGTTTCAAGTTTGTTTCAGATAGATCCTTTAAGTTTCTAAGGTTTCATATAGGTCCTTTAAGTTTCGAGTTTGTTTCAGATAAGTTCTTTCTATCAACCTCCGTTAAGCCAAAGTTAAAGGACCTATGTGAAACAAACTCGAAACTTAAATGACCTATCTGAAACCTTATAAACTTAAAGGACCTATCCGAAGCAAACTTGAAACTTAAATGATCTATCTGAAACCTTACCTTAGAAACTTAAAGGACCTATGTGAAACAAACATAAAACTTAAAGGACACAGGGAGGAGGTATTTGACCAAAAAAAAATTAAAACTATAAAATTGATAGTATTTGTGAGGGGGGGTAGGGGTAAAATGTTTCCAAGAAGAGTGGGCTTAAAGATGTTTTGGGCTTTTGGCCCAACCATTTGATGAGGAGAGAGAGAGAGAGAGAGTGGTGAATGTGTCATCCTCATTTCTTTCATTCATTCGCACGTGTTGAGTGTTGTATCAGTAGTAGTAGTGTTAACCTATCTAATATCTCTCTCTGGGTGAAAGTAGAGTTCATTATCGTTAGCCATGTCTCCAGGTCCCATTATTGACGGAGCCGCCGACCAACAACTTCCCTCCGTCGACGAAACAACGCTCAAGAACAAACCTCTTTCCCAGGTTTTCCATTTTCCATTGGATTCTGTATTTTGGTTTTGTATCTCATTTCCTTTTCTGATCTGTTTTCTGTTTTTTTCCCTTAGGAAGAAGATGATGCTCCTATTGTCGAGGATGATAACGATGACGACAAAGACGAATCTGAGGACGAAGAAGACGACGAATCTCCTCTAGGTAGAACCGCTATTCCTTTTTACATCGTTTAATGACATTCTAAAAAATTGTTTAAGGTCAAATTTGCCAATTGCCACATAGAACAAATATAATTACTGACAATGTTGTTGTTCCATTTGTACTATCTTACAATTTTAAATTTTGAGCCTTGTTCTAGAGGGTACATGTAAAACTCAGGTAGGTTCTTGCAAGTATAATCGGTGACGTACCTGTACTAGATATATACCTGATACCCGTACGTGTATCGTACTTGGGTTTCTATTGGAAGTGAAATTTGTGACTTTCTTTAATAAATTAGTATAATAATTATAATATATGATATTAATTGTGCATTTGAGTTTCTTTGTTATTTTAACCAACCTTAGCTTTTACTTTTTAAAATGTTGTGAATTTAATTATTTATATAATAAAAAACTTGTTTTTACCTTAATTTTTTAAGAATTGTTGTATTCTTGTTCTGGGTATCATACCCGTACCTATGCAACATAGATTATAGTTGAACATATTATTTTCATAGATAGAAAACGTGTCCCGTTGTCCGACACTGAAACATCTAGTTGCATTGTCATTTTCTCAAAATTTTATCTATGTCCGTGTCTTTGTCCGTGCTTCATAGGTTAACTCTGTCAGCTAATGCTTGTGTGCTTACCATTCTTATCTAACAAGCACTGAAACATACAGAAACTTGATACGACGTTAATTCTTTAACCTCAACAATAATTTGAGAAAATAGAATAATTATGTCTGTGTCATGTTGCTGTCAGACATTGACACGGACTTGTTAGACACTAAACATGCCTTCATTTTTAATTATGATTCGATGTTTCTTCTTACTATTCTCACATCATTATAAAGGTAGATGAATATAGATATTCTCTTTCAATGATATAAAACAAAGTTTACCGCAATGCTAATTTTGGCAAAATCAGAAAGCGTCACAAATTTCAGGGTCATAGTTATATCCTATAGGGCTTTTTGACCTAGAGAAATCACAATGTGCATTTCCTTTTTCTTATGTATCTTCAATTGCAATTACCATATACATGTGTGCCTTCTGATGTTATCTGTTATTTGTTTTTTTGGACTTCGAGATGTAGGTGGTACTGAAGGTTCAAAGCAAAGCAGAAGTGAGAAGAAGAGTCGAAAAGCAATGTTGAAGCTGGGACTAAAACCCATTGATGGTGTTACTAGGGTAACAATCAAGAGAACAAAAAATGTGAGTTGTTATCACTGTTGTCAAATAGACGTAGAGGAACTTAAACTAATGGTTATTGTTCTGCAATGCGCTATTAAGTGCAAAGTGCTATCAAATGGCGTCTATTGCTGCTATTGTCATGTAGCACAATGGAACTTGAACAAACCACTATCTTTTGCGATTCGTGATTGACAAGGCTAGTTATTGTTTACACACACACACACACACACGTTCTTTCTGTGATCTATGGTGGATGAGGAGGCATCTAACTGAATTACTTTATACCTTGTTAGGTTATGTTTTTCATCTCGAAACCTGATGTCTTCAAGAGTCCAAATTCAGAGACCTACATTATATTTGGGGAGGCAAAAATAGAGGACCTGAGCTCTCAGTTGCAGACGCAAGCTGCTCAACAGTTCAGGATGCCAGATATGGGATCTATAATGGCAAAACAAGAACAAGGTGCTGCAGCTGATGGAGCACAGCCTGAAGAGGAAGAGGAGGTTGATGAAACTGGCGTGGAGGCCCACGACATTGAGCTGGTAATGACACAAGCAGGGGTGTCAAAAGCCAAGGCTGTCAAGGCTCTCAAAACTCACAATGGGGACATTGTTGGTGCCATCATGGAACTAACTAATTAATTTTGCTTTGTTTTTTTTGGGATGTTTTTGGAACAAGTGCAATCCTTTAAGAGAATGTAGCCAAATCATATCTATGACTATGATGATAAGATTTAGTTTACCTTATAATTTTTGTTATGCTCTGAATATTGTAGTACGGGATGATCAATTATCATATTCTTTTGTTGTTATATTTGAACTCTATTTTATTGCGCCGTTATATATGATGATGAGGTTTAACCTGGCTGGGCTCATCTCTTGAGACGTTTGGAAATTTTTTCTACTCTTATTTTTAGGTTTAAGGTTTGGTTTACAGAATCCTTACGTGCGACATTTAAAGGCTCATATCCCTGGACCTTTGTAAAATGGGATGAAGCTATATTTGATGGGTGTGCACTGATCTCTGCAATTATGCAAACTGAAATTTATTTGATAACATGAGTAAATTCTTGTTGCATATGACAAGGCTACAAGCTGTGGATTTCAAGAAAAGTAAAAGGGACACAATCAACTGACAAATGAATGCCACAGTTACATAGAAAATAAATCAAAGCAAAGTTGTTTGCTATGTAATTAAGTAGCCAAAACCAAATGAAACACAACAGAATTAATAAATCTTTAATACTGCAGGAACTTCAATCCTTCAACACCATATCTAGCTATTGACCACCCTGCAATTTGTCCTAATCTCTCCAGCATTATCTGTCAAGACACTGATCTGTCCCATCTTCACCATTGCATCAGCAAATTTGTTTGACCATAGATATTGATTCCTAGCATTTTGATGAACTTTTCTGGCTGTTCCAATGTTAGTTAAGAGAGTCTGATCAGAAGTGAACAAGCCTCTACTTGCCAAGATATCATTATAGTATCCTACATCTGCAGTTCCAGGGCTAGAAGGGTCCATTGGAACCACCAAGTTTTGGTTTGTGTTGCCCTGTGGACATTGCCTCCTCAATAGTGCAGCATATGAGGGATCTAAACTTGGATCCTGGATTGAAGTGCTGCTGAAGTTGTATAATCTCTTGCTGAAAGCTGAACAATGAGAGCGACCAATGGTGTGTGCGCCTGCATACACAAAAGTACATATACAAATTTAAGCTATAAGATAAAACAATCTCAAAGTGTTAATTAATTATCATGAAAATCTTACCAGAGAGAGTGACCATTTCATCTTGTGTTAACCCCTTCTTTGCAAAGAGTTGAGTGAGTTGGTTAACATTGAAAGTTGGAGGAGGTAATTCTGTTCTTGTATCTGAAGCTAGTGATATTTTCCCATCTCTTCTTCCTGCAGGAACATCATAGCCAAGCCCTCCAGCCTGCATGAAATAAGGGATGATGTAGGGTCATTCTGAAATAAGAATTTACCTTCAAACATTTCTAGCACAAAGTAGAAACACTTACCAACTCCACACCATCCCTTGCTGCAAATGCAACTATGTCAGCACATGAAACAATTCCTTTGCATTCTTCTTCAAGTTTAGCCTTTGCATTATCAATAACTTCAAACCCTCTGAGACTTGGTTTATTGGCTGGAGAGTCTTTCTCTGCAGTGTTTGAGGGAGTAGAATCGAGAAGTACCGATGCATCACACCCCTAAAATTAACAATACGGTTAAGTTAATGGCGTCACAGTTATTCTTTCTTTGTAAATTGTGTTAGTGATTTCCAAAATAATGGAGTTATATAATGTCTTAATGACAACAGCTATGATGTATATCGTAATGAACAACTACTAAGCACTGTGTGCAAGGTGCAACATTTTGTTACAAATGGCTTTTAGTTATAACTTACTCTGATAAAGCAATCATGAAAATGCATTCTTACAAGTCCAGCAGCAATTCCAGGATTCTTATTGAAACTTTTTCTGACCTCATCTTTTACAATGAACTCAGCCATGCCACATGAATAGGTATAAAACCCAACCTCCAGTTGAGAATGAGCACTTCCATTCAAAAAATATATGACCAAAACTATAATTGCATAATTAAGTTTTTTCGGATTCATTTTCACTGAATACTATATCTCTTTGCGGTAAGCTTATGACATAATTATAGCCTATTTATACAATTGAAGGAACTGATTAATGAGATTATGCCACCCTTATTGCCATGTGATAAATATGCTTAAACGTCATAGTATTTGAGTAGAGCTATAGCCTATAAGAAAGGACAAGCAGAACAAGTTAGCTTTAGTTACATATAATGACACATCTCAAAATTTTAGTTGACTTAAGTGCATGAAAATCCAAATCAGTTGTTAAAGTTGAGTAGATTAGTAAATATAATAGACTCAAATTGTGTTAGATAATGTGCATGCCTAATCTATTCGATAGTTTTGTTGCTTTGTTAGAATCCGGGAAAGAAGGCATGCATTATGAAAAATGATTTTCAGATTTATCACTATTTTATTTGTCATGATTCAGTTTTTCCTTAACTGGATTAGGTAGATTGTGACAGGGTGATTATGAAAATGGAAACCAAAACCTTAGAGAGCTGTCTGTCGGTGTTTGGAATGACATTCATATACCTGCTTCATTGATTGTTCTTCTCATGTATCCTACTTGGATCATATCATATCTCTTTTGTTTTTATCTATATTCTGCAATGACCAAGTCCCTATTTTGATGTTACCATTAAGTTTATATAACAAATATGAATAATGATAATTGCACTTCTGCTTGAGTCTCAACATTTGTAGCTGTTTAGGAGTCCAAACAATGTCTCATGAATTCGAAAAGTAAATTCAAAACAATTAATTTGTTTCCTAAAAAAATATTTTATTTCATAATATATTAGTAGTGTTATCTTAAAAATCATATTTTTATTTATTAAATAGTGATTAGCAATGTTACTTTCTTTTTTTACTCGAGCAATATTACTCTTACTCTAAGTTTGGAGTATAAAGTTCTTTATTTTTTGTAAAATAGTGATGATCAATTCTCGTATAAGAGTTGGTTTGATGATTTAGGTCCTCTTAATATCTCAAAATAATTATAGGGTTATATTATTAAACTTATTTTGTGTATACAACAAACTTATATTTTTAGAAGTGGTTGTATCATGACCAAAACAACCTGAAGCCCGATATAGCTCAGGCCAGCAAAAGAAAAGGAATTATTATAACTTTATTATAAATTTCTATAGAAGAGTGATATATTTTTTTTAACAGATAGAATCGTGATATTTGAACAATTAAAATGTGACAGCTATTGAAACAATCATATAAAAATACATATAAAGTTAAAATGTTAGTTTAATTATAAGAGAGAAAAAGGTATTTTTTTTGAAGGAAGAAAAAACTTAATATTAAATTGACAATCTTATGAAAATACGGTGTAGAATAATTCTTTTCAATTGTCAAAATAACTTTCCTCATTTTTTAGTCAACAAACATAATAAATTAAATCCCTTAAAAAAAGACATAATTTGTTACCAAGTATTTCTGAGTACAACCACACAACTAATTGAACTAAAGTCTAACACAAGTAATTGATGCACGTAAGATGATGAGTATGAGTGTTACAAATTCCAGAATACAAGTCTATTTCTGTATTTTATTAAAAATAAATACAAACTAATACTTCAATTGTAAGAATGCAATTCGTGATAAGAATATAAACGTAACTATTAATAAGCCAAAATCCGAACAAAGTAAAACCAGAAAAGACAAATAGGGTCTTTTTTTACAAAAAAATAAAATAAAAACGTAACTATTAATAAGCAAAAATCCCAATGAAGTTACTACCTAATCAAGTAATAATACTAAAAGATAATCTACCAAATTTGTGGAAATTTTATATTATGAAAATGTCTCGAATACTTAAAGCATTTGTTGCACCGAAACCTCATTATACCTAGAGGGTTTGTTGCAACGAAACCTCGTTACCTAATGCACAAACATGGTATGTATTTTCAAACATTCCAGTTTTAAGTTGTTAAAGAAAATGGTAAAGATTAAATGTCTATTCTCAGAGAAAACATGCAATCTAAGCCCGATGCTTGTTTATTATTATGGTCACACTACACAAGCAATATTGAGTAAGTACGCACAATGTAGATAATAAAGAAAAGAAATGCTGACGGGGTTATATACAAAACATGGTAAAAGAGTTAAAGATCAAATTCCGCAGTATCTATGTCTGATAAAAGATAATAAAGAACACAAATGCATGGAAATTTATTCAGTCATATAATCCAACTCTAGCAGTTTCTTGCACACCAAGCTCCTCTTCTATACATGTTCCCAATCTGATGCAAAGCCATCAGAGTGATAATTAGGAAGCTGAAACTTGTAGGTTCTGCAGTGCTCAGCTTCTTCAATATCCTCCGAATCCAGATGAATCTCCTTTGGAACTGATTTGTCCACAGCAGTGTAAGAATTGAGATTGGCATCCAAACTTTCACCCTCTAATGCATCTTTTGTAGTTATTGTGCCCTCGATTCCTTTGCCAGAAAATTCAAACAGTTTCTCTGTTGAAGATACAGAGCTTGAATCTTCAGCGGCCCGGGATTTAAGAATATGAAATCTAGCCAAGACAGATGTCTCATAATCAGCCTTGTTTTTCCCAGGAATGGGAAAATCCTGACTGAAATTAACCTTGTTTTGATTATCTATTTCTCTAGATGCCAACTTGTCCGCTATGTTTGATGGTGTCTCCAAATCATTAGTATTGATGCATGACTGATCGGCTCGGGATTTAATAACATTGTATCTGGCAAAAACAGATGTCTCATAGTCAGCCTTGTTTTTCCCAGGAATGGGAAAATCCTGACAGAAATTGACCTGGTTTTGATTATCTATTTCTCTAGACGCCAACTTGTCTGCTATGTTTGATGGTGTCTCCAAATCATCAATATTGATGCATGGCTGATCAGCTCGGGATTTAATAACATTGTATCTGGCCATAACAGAAGCCTCGTCATTTCCAGCCGCCTTCTTGTTTGTGCCAGAAACAGCATAATTCCGGATGAAACTATACAAGCTTTGACTACCCTCTGCTTCAGGTGTCAGTGAATTAGGCCTGTTCATGTCAGAAGAAAATTTCAACTGAGAGAGTTCCTCTGGATTTATAGCATGTAAGCCAGTCAAATCTTGGGCAGAAGAATCAGAATTTGGACATTTGTTCACTTCGATTGCAGAATTTTGACTTCTTAAACTAGGAATGACCTCAGATTTCGATTGCTCCTCCATGTCTACAGCATCATTATATAAGATAGAAAAGAAGAACACATTAGCTTCAAAAAATAAGGATAAAAAACGAGTCATATTGAGACTAGGAACAAATTGCCAACCTCTTTGCTTGTAAGAGTGTTTCTCCATTTCAATCTTCATTTGATTATAGCGAGCTTTGAAAGAAACAGAACATATTGAGGCTTCAGCCTCGAGCCATAGATTTTTATACAATAGAGTCTGAGACTCTGTTGCTCCATCATCATCAAAATTCTCACTAAGAATATTCTTTATAGCCTATAAATCAAAAGTAGACCAAGACAATTGAATTTTTAAGTTCCACTGTAATATATCCCCCACTTTCTAGTTGAAGACCTGAATCAGGAGATAGAGAGAGAGCACTGGGTGAGATATCAAATTACCTTAGTCATGTTCTCTGCCTTTGTCATTTTTGCACTCCCGCTTGGGGCAATGGAGTCTGAAGGCATCCAATATGGCAGATCTGCTTGAGCAAGCAGATTTTCACGCTCATCATCAGTAGTCATGTTCTCTGCCTTTGTCGTTTCTGCCCCACTGCTTGGGCAAATGGAAGCCGAAGCCATCCAATGTGGCTTCACGGATCCAAAACACAGATCTTTCTTTTGAGCAAGCAGATTTTCAAGCTCATCCATTGAGCTCTCCGATCCTATCTTGGTTAACTGGGCAGCCTTGAAACACACAATAAGAGAAAACATTTGGAGAACATACACAGGTGATAAAGTGCGAATAATATTTTTTAAAAAGATCATGGTTAATAATACTACCTCCAATATCAACAACAACAATAACAACCAAGCCTTTTCCCTCTAAGCGGGGTCGGCTACATGGATCAAATTACGCCATAATGTTCTATCATAAACCATATTTTGGTCCAACTCATTTATTTCCAAATCTTCCCTAATGGTTTCTCTGATAGTTTTTCTAGGTCTTCCTTTGCCTCTAGTGATCTGACTATCCTCCATCTGATAAATCTATAGGTCTTCACTACATGTCCAAACCACCTAAGCCTATTTTCCACCATCTTTTCTACCATAGGTGCTATACCAACTCCCTAGTATTATCATTTCTAAACCTATCCCATCTAGTCTTACCACACATCCAACGCCACATCCTCATCTCCGCTATGCTTATTTTATTACGGAACCAAAAAACCCAGAACCCTATTCTCATCTCTCTAAAAAAATGGGTAACTAATATGTTAGACATCTTATTATTATATTAGGCTGTAATTATTATGTTATCAGGCAAGAACAGTCAGTTATGTAATTAGACCGGCAGTTATTTATTAGACAGATTTTAAAGAAGTAGGAAACTGAAGGAAGAAAACGGTAGGCATTTCATTTGGGACACAGGTTATTGGTTGGGAGAACGAAGCTCTCGAATTCTTGGAGGGAGAGACCCAAGACTCTCGAATTCCTTGGGAACCCATTGTGTAATTCTATTCTATAATCAATAAAAGTAAGTTATTTTTATTATATTTCTATGTTTGGTACCGGTTTCTATCATAATATTGTCAACACACTATGAATTAGAAGAAAATTACTATATACATCATCTATAGTTACATATATCTTTTTATGTTATTACATTTTATAAAATTAAGTATGTATCAATCTTTGTTATCTGTTTCTTCTTGTTACACTTTACTTTTCTGTTTTTTTACCTACCACACAAGCACTCTTTGAGCTATATTACAATCCATTTTTCAATCCAAACATAGGAAAACACATCAAAATCACTCTAATCACATGGGCTGGAATGTTTACAAGGCCAAATTGCCCTGGTGACCTCATGTTTTTAAGCTTCAAACGAAGTTTCAACCTATAGATGGGGACTTTAAAGTATTTATTCAGTAATTTCTTTGTTTGATGCCATAGTTATTAACTTATTATTATCATATTGAATGAAGGCCGGTTTACTATGATGGACAGCAAAGGAGTTTATGTAAGTCTGGAAAGTTTTCGTCTTCTATGCTAAATGTATGGAAATAAACGAATTTCAGTTTTTGTTTAATTCATATCATCAATCAATAAGGCAAATAAATATTATAAATTTCCAGCAACTCGTATAAAAAAGGCATTTCATATATCCTCTGCTGGGTTATTATTGAATAGAAGAAATAAGTACATACCTGTTGAGGCTCACATGATTCCACAGCACATCTAGAAGTTTCTGGCTGATGGAAAATACATTCTTGATCTGGGTTAACTTGTTCAGCATTCTTCAAAACACAAGTATTAAGATTACTGATCACATTTCTAAGGATGTTGCAATCTCGTTCTTCCAGTTCAGAGGCATCAGTTGAACAATGATTAAGAAGCAATTGTGACAAATTTTGCATGGTACCAACCAGCATCTGGACATCCAATTTCTCAGTTGATACTTTCCCAGCTGATTGTTTAGGTGTAGCAGGTGCATCTCCCACTGAGGAAGACAAAGACAAGGCATGTCCTTCAATATGAGATGTACCAGACATTGAGCATATATTTTTATTGCATCCAGCATCTACACCACCTATGCCTAAGGTATGTAGTTTTTGAGACATCAACTTGTTTTCCTCTGTAACTTGATGCTCATCATGTGAAGATCCAGACTCACCGTCAATTGGCTCAGTTGGTGGTACACTATTTTTCTTCAGTTTGGTATCATATTGATGTTGAAGCCCGTAATCACAACATGGCTCCGACTGAAAAGGTCCAGCACCCATTGCACCATCTGACTTGCAATCTTCAGATGCAAACCTTGTTTCTGAAAATTTCCTGGGAGAACCTGCTGAACTTGTTTCCTGATCAACAATTGGAATGTGCATTTGGAAGCTGCTGTCCCACGGCTTTTTGACATTACTTTCGGGAAGAAAATTCTGAGGCTCCTGAGTAACAGAACCAAAGTACTTTTCATTTTTGGGCAGATGGTCAGGAGGTAAGGCCTCAGAAGATCCATAATAAGAAAAATGAGCATTAGGAGCTCCCTTCCAGCAAGGTGAGTCTACAGAAGGATTACATGGATCACCACCACACTGAATAGCATTATCAACAGAATTGACACCTTGAATAGCATCGAGTCTCAAGCTTAAATGACCGAGATTTGGATTAGGATTTTGAAATTCATGCCTTGCTTTATGCAGATAATCCACAACATCCCCTGAAACGTTCATGTCTGGAATCATTGCATTGTTTGATGAGGAATGTTCACTTCTATCTAGATGCATTCGGAGATGATCTAACCCAAAGTAACCATCAGTCCCAAGACTAGGCTTGGGGTGAGCCTCCTTTATATCATAGAAATTATTGTGTTTAAGGTCTCCATCTGGCACAAAAATGCCAACGTTTAAATCTGTAACCGATCCTATTATAGGTGTTGAAGAAACTGTATCAACTCTTGATAGCTTATCTTGCTTCCCCAAGTGTTTGTCATATACACCACTATAAGAAAAGTGATGGTTCCCTGAATCCACAGCTAGTTTCAGAGGGGCGTCATGAAGAGTTTCTGGAGACAACAAAGGGGATTGCAAAACCGATGTATGCGAAAAATCAACTGGCATGGGTTTGGTAGTTCTCCACCAGCAAGATTTCTCATCTATGTGATCCGCACTTTTAGGCAAGCTATGTTTCTCCCAACCAGTCATATGTGGAACCTCACCATGACTGTCAGTTATATCTTGATACCCTGCATTTAAAAAAAAAAACACTTATTTTGACATAGATGAAAAGTTGGTTTGCTATTATTTGGCATCACCGAGTAGAATTATTTCTTTTCTTACTTAATTGTCCCTTTGAGAAGATTTTTCAATAATACTTTTCAATCTTTATTTTAATTATAAACAAAGAGAGAGCGTTGATCTTACCAACTCAAAATTAAGCTTACCTTGAAAAATCTTTTCAGATGATGACATTTCAATTGGAGAAAAACGCCTTATAACAAGTTTGGAAAATCAATTTTGTATTACTGACTAACTGTAAAAATGAAGTGTGTGTTCCATTCTTCAAATACATTACTTACTTAGTCTTTCGCAGGAAAACATCGCCTAATGAGAGATAACATACATATTCTGACAGAAATACGATCAACGTCCCAGAATTTGTCTAAACTTTTTTATATTATATAACATAAAATAATTATAAAATTAATCCAATAATGCTTATATTTTATATAAAATAAAATAATTATAAAATTAATCCAATTACGCTGATATTGTCTATATATTGTATTACATTCATATTCATATCACTAAAGAGTTTTTCCATGAGTGGAGGTACTAAGCTCTAAAAATTTCAAAAATCCTTTTGCATTTTCTGTAGCACCGACACTTATGAATTATGATCGAAGGGACACGTGTCCATGTCTGACACCAACACAACACTTATACATGTGATTGCGTTCATTTACGTCTGTCATTTTGTTTTTTTTAAATTACTACTGGTGTTGGTGTCGCGTCTGGTGTTGCTTCATAGTTTGATTTTGATCAACTCTTATCTCAAAAATTACAAGGAGCTCATGAAATTAGAAAATCACAAAACAAAGTAGCAAACATACCTAACTTCATCTTCAACCTTTCATCAAAAGCAGAACCAGTAAAATTAGTTTGATTCGAGCCAAAACTACTACTCCCAACACCAATCTGATTACATTTACCAGCAAACCCATAAGGCTTCTTACCATAATCAAAACGAGAAGGCCCGTCCGAGGCGGTAAATCCATAATAGGAATTCCAAGGATCAGATGAATTGAAATATTGTTGTGATTTTGTTCCATCTGAATAGCCAAATTGGTTAGAAGAATCACCAGAAACAGAATCAGATTCTTTGATTGGATTTGAATATTGATGATTAACAACGCTAAAAGGTGTAGCAGAAGCTGATAAATTTGATGAAGCAGCGTAATAGGGCCAATCGTTGTATGACCCAAAACCCTTCATTGTTTAACGATCTGGTTATGATTGATAATCAACAACGAAAGTTAATTAATCAACTAACATCATCATAAACAAAAAATGAAAGAAATTAATTGAAATTGAAATTGCGTAATGTTACGTACCGAAGAGGAAGAGCATGCGGAGAAAGGAAATTGCAATGTGAGTGTGAAGGGTTTGAGTGTGTGATATTTCAGTTTCGCTTTTTCTGATTTTTTGTATTATTATAATATAATATTAACAAACTTTTTTTTTGTGACTATAATAATACGGTAAATTCTGCGTAGCTCTCGTAGTCGTTCAAATCTGTTGTTGCAACGCAAATATGTTACAATTTTCCACGAAATTGAGGGTCAATCAAATCTATAAAAATCTGATTTATTAATTTTTAAATTAATTAAATATTTAATTTCATCTGTTTTGTTTTGCAAGTGATTTTTAAATCAAAATATAGAGGTGGAAATATTCTCATTGAATTAGTCATTCCAATCACATTTATAAACAACTTTTTTTTCATTCTTTTTTGAAAAAATGATCTTACATATTTTATATATAAAAGTTCTCAAGTCACTTAAGCAAATTTTTGAAGAATAAGTTGTTATGAGTTTAATTTTTTTTTTTTGCCTTTTTTTAAAAAAAAAATGATTTTAAAAATCTTATATATAAATGTTTGTAAGTCTCTTAAGCAAATTTTTTGAGCCAAAAAAGTTGTAAGGATTTTTTTATTTTTTTTGAAAAATTGATCTTACACTTCTTATATGTAAAAATTCTTAAGTCTCTTAAGCAAATTTTTTGGAGACCTAATGGGAGTTGGGTTTTTTGTCTTTTAGTACGTCACGTGGCGTGGAATGATTGGTCCACGTGGCATATCATTAGTCTTGCTTGAGTTAACGAAAGGAACAATTACAAAAAAAAAATAAAATGTAAGGACTAATGTCAAAATGTGATGAAAGTGTGGACCAATAATATATTTAAGCCATAAAATAATAAATAATGTTACATAGAGGTGGCTAACTTACTCTCACCCAAAAACAAAAAAGACTAAGTTAGCAAGCATACTCCCATTGCTTTTGACCCAAAACCCACTTTTCAATATTTTATGTCATTTAAAATTGAAAGATGGTTTTATTAATTTAACTTTATTGTTTTTTTTATATAAAAAAAAAAACACAATTGTTTTTGCTTTCTTTTAGTTTTTTTTACTGCAAAAAACTTGGTGCATTTTATTTATAATAAAAGTAGAGATGCGAGATTAAGTCTTAACATGAATGTGGAAATAAGGAGGACATAAAACTACCCTTACTAAACATCAGAGACTACTAAATCAGAAGTTATAAGGTGTTTACAATCGCTGATCACTACATTGTAGTTAGAATCGCCATGTTTACTACCACAGAGATTGTCCACCACCGTTTCTGAATCGAACTCAAAGTCCACTATACCCAACTGAAGGTCACGCGCTCACGTAAGTGCGATAACAAATCTAAAGATTCCCCTAAATCTACATCAAGGAGCCGAGCCAACCACTATGTTTTAGCCAACACAAAATTACTCTCATCATCTCGAATGCACGTACACAGTCTAACTTTGTTCAGAGCATGAAAAAATAAAGCATCTATATTACATTTGTACCTGCCAAGACTCCGTTTATGCCATTGCAACTCATCGTGAGTATTAGGTTGCCAATAGTGTGGTTACACATAATTTGGGCATTCAACCAACTAGCAAGGAGAAAAATGATTATTGCTCTTCGCCCTGCACTTTTCGCTCGCACCCAGTTGAAAATACATTAATGCCCCTGTGTGAGTTAAGTCACGCACCACTGGCATGTGCGCGAGTTAAATCACATACCTTGGCCGGTTGTCAGAACTGAAGAACACACGTTATTTGGACGGTGTTCAATGCAATTAAATTGATTTTGCACGTTTTTGTTAAGTTTTTTCACGTTTTTTGACTATATTTAAGGTGGATATAAAGTAAATAAATGAATTAGAATAAATTCAGCGTGAATTCAAATAAAAATTACGTATTAAATAAATTCAAATAAAAGTGACATTACATTATATAAACGAGTCATTACATTACATTACATTGGGGACCATTCATTGACACTTCAATACCTTCATTTAAACAAAACTAACAAGAATTTAATCTTTTGAATGGAACAGTAGAAATGTCGGTCGAATGTTGGAGTCCTGCCGTTTAACAAGTTTGAATTTACCCCATCCAGAAGAAGATAATTGTTGTAGTTGGAAGGTGCATTCCCTACCTAATCACGATCTTCTAGCGGAATCAGACTGTTGATTATATCTTCAGTTGATCTCAGCAACGTTACCCGCATCGATCCACTGGAACATGCTGTGCTCCCAAAACATACTCTTCACGTTTTCATCGTTCATTAATTCCACCCAAGTGAACGATATTCTCCCCTCGTCGAGCGTTGGACGTTTATACCGAACGTATTTCACCCTCCTTGTGTCTCTGGGGTCAACTCCTTGGTTGAATTCATTAAGTTGATCCTTGAGACCTCTTAACGTTACACCAAGGTACCGAACCTTCAACTTCTGAGGTTCTCCGTCGTTAAATTGTGCATGAACGTCGATCCACCCCGCCATTGCTTCAAATCTACACAGTAAGAAATTAAAAACAATCAATGAAAAACTCATTCAAACATTTCATCAAACACTTGGAGTGCAAAATATACATAAACCCTAAAACTCAAAAGTACAACATTAACATGCAAACATCTAACCACAATTAAGCAACATAAGTCATTTACATATAACATTGTATCATTTCTTGCAAGCAAGATCAAAATTTAAACAAACCCTAAATCTAAAAAAAAAAAAACTACAACATACACATGCAAACATCTAAACATTTAAGCAACACAAGTTATTTTCATGTACACATTGTATGATTTCTTGCCAAAAAAACCAAAATTTAAACAATCCCTAAATCTAAAAAGTTTCCAATTTAAGAGAAAAAATTTAACATATAAACATAAAAGGTTAATGGTATTTGATTATGAAGACTTACTTGTTATTGAAGTATTGTTTGATTTGAACTTGAAGGAATTTTGGGTGATTTGAGAGACATTTTTGAGATTTTTTGAGATTTTAGATGAGAAACGAGGAAATGAGGTGTTCTGTCTTCTTTAAGACAACAGGTAGCGTGAGTTAACTAGCGCGGCGCAAGTTAACTCACGCAACGTTAGTTAAGTGGCACAACGATTAACACTTGCGCTACTTAACTAACGCACAGACATTTTGGGCATGACTGCAAGGTGCGAGTGTTTTGTGCTGGGGGGGAAGAGTAGAAATCGAGAAAAATTGCTCGTACACAAATTGTTTAAACCTATTTGATGATATTATTTCATACCTTTTTGTTCCTATGATTCCAAATACTCCAAAGGGTCACACCAAAAACTTGTTGTTGCGACTTACCAAAATGTTGCAACAACAAACACATTCGACGTAAAGCTTACATCAGGATCGAGAACGGACAACGGTGCATTCCATAATCCAGTACACTACACCCTACATCCCTTAATACATGACACAGTTGACCATATTACGCATGTCAATGCATAATTTTGAGCTTAAATATCTTGAATAATATATTAGAAAAAATTATGAAAATTTGATATTTTGAAAATACTCATTGAGACGAATCTAACGACATCTTATATGATACTATTTATCTTTGTATATTAGTAGAAAAATATAGTCAAAATTAGTTAGGTCAAAATTACAAATTTTTAAACAGATCATCTATTGCTGGACGGAGAAGTACCAAAAAAGAATACTTTTGCTACACATAAAAAGGAGATGAGCATTGTCTTCAACAAATTCTTCACACACCGCTCATTGATCGTGGAACTGAACACCTTTTGTCTGCAACTAAACTCTCATAGGCAGGCAATTCCGACAAGCTCCCCACAAAAATTCTTCACCTTCAATGGTAATTTCAACTCTACCTTTTCATTTAGTTCTTTTTAAAGAAAAAAAAGGCCCATACTATTCTTGTTTTTCAGTCTTATCAACACAAGTCAATTGCTTTTCTGTAACTTTTTCGCAAGACTTTTAACATGATCCAGATCACATACTACTTTTATTTCATGATTTTTCTTTTAAATTTAAATTAATAATAATAATAATTTAATCCATGATTTTTCCACTAAGAGCCTGTTTGTCTACTTCCTTCAAAAGCAATTCAGGTAGCTTCAAAAGTGAAAACTAGCAATTCCAATCAGCTTTACAAAATCAATTCTCATCTTTAAAAGTAATTCTGGTTGAAGCTACAGTTCCTAACTTTTGAGTTTACTAGATCACTTCTCTATTAAATTTTATATTTTAATTATTACAACCCACTATTTTCCTTTATTGTCCCAAATTAGCAGTTTTGGATTTTTCTTTACAATTTTTCCGTCCAAATTTACTGTATTTTTTCTTTTACGCTATATTTTTTTTTTGGTAGTGATTTTACGCTATATTTTATCATTTTTAACAACCATCTCTATTATTATTTAACTTAAATATATTTTTATCAAAAAATATAAAATACATAGAACAAATATTTTGTCAAAAATTTTTAGTTTAATGATCGTATTTATTATTTTAAAATTAATATATAGAAAATTTGTTTATTTAAATTAAATAATATATCTGTATTTAGTATTGGTCTACATATACATTCAACTATGTCCATTTTAATAATTATACATTCAAAAACAATTTTGATCAAAACTATCCAAACAACATCAATTCCGTTTAATCAATTCTACATTATTGTATCCAAACATAAATCAATTCTATCAGAATCAATTCTATGAGAACCAATTCTATCAAAAGTTGAACCAACCACACACTAAGCTAAAACATATAACATGCTGTGATTGATAATAGTTATGGCTTTTTACCTAAAAAAAAATAAAGAAGTTCTTGCTTTTAATTGTTTGAAAGCCAGAACAATGTAATCGACCAGTAAATATAAAAAAAATTGACATTGATTTGTCAAAAGAAATTGGCATCGAAAAAAGAAGTAACAATGTTCAGAATTTAAAAGAATAAAAATGTCGTACAGCGTTGTTTCTCATGTTTCATAAAAAAATCATTGCTTCTCGTATATTTGGTTTAAATAACAAAATAAAATGAAGTTTACAAGTCTATCCTACACTTAAAACTGATTTTAAATAGATATAATTGGTTTTTTATTTTATTTTATCAAAAGCAAATGAGAACATACTTACTAACTTACCCCTTTATAAACGAAAACTAAAACATAGCAGATGGAGTATAAAATAAATTACAATTCAGAGAACGCATTATACAAATTAAAAAATACAAAAATAGAAAACAGAAACGACATAACAATCCGATTATTAATTTTAATAAATATTTTTACTTCTAATAAAAAGGTACTCTAATTAAATAGAGCTACTAAAGTAAGTGTAATTTTGATTTCTTTTAAAAATGACTTAAAAAAAACTAAACTATAAAAAATGACTTAAAAAACTAAATAGTAAAGCTAAAACTAGGCTTGTCCACCACCACTATTATGCTCGTCCATTGGTTTCACAAACTTCTTCCAATAAGAATGATTTTGCCACACCTTAGACATTTCTTCAATTGGAACACCTTTGGTCTCCGGCAAAAACTTGTAAATAAACAAGCTCATAACCACAACAAAAAATGCAAAGAAGATGAAGAGTCCAAACTTCATGTGGCACAACATGGCAGTGAAAACTTGAGCAATGATAAATGTGAAAATCATGTTAACCGAAACGTTGACACTTTGAGCTGCCGATCGCACCTCAAGTGGGAAAATTTCGCTTGGCACCAACCATCCAAGAGGACCCCAAGACCATGCGAAACCCATCACATACACGCATATGCCTATCACAACAAGCAATGCATACCACTTAGGCAGCTCACCAGGATTCCCATCAACTCCAAATTTAAATGCAATGGCCACGGCTACAATGATCTGTGCCAAAATTAATAAATTTGTATTAGCAACAAAATATAAGTACTGTTTAAAGACTATAAAAAATATACAAATTGTAATGTGTTATTTGCCTAACCACCGACGCTAGCGCAAATCATTAGTCTACATTATGTGTGTTGTGAATTTCAAAGTTCATAAGATAATTGATATGAACAAATAAATTAAAATAGAATTAGACAACAAATAAATTTTCCAACGGTATATTGACAAAAAGTGTGTCAAAACGCTTCTCAATACGATATACAAAAAATTAGTAGGTTTCTCAATACTAAGAGTTGAAAATACCAAAATAGTAAAATCTATTTTTTTTTGTGAATCAATAGTCAAATCTAATTTAATTTCGATTAAATATTTCAAAAATTAAATTAAAGGAGTTATTTAATCAATGTACCTGGCAAATAAACATTTGAGCTCCTCCTTCTAAGAATAGAGTACGTCTCCCAAACTTATCAACAGTGAGAATTGAAACAAACGTTGCTAATGCATTAAAGCCTCCGGTGATCATGGCTGACATAAGGGAAGCATTAGCACCAAATCCGATAGTTTTAAACAAAACCGGAGCATAAAATGTGATGACATTCATGCCGGTGAGTTGCTGGAAGACTGGAATAGCTGTAGCCATGGTAAGTTGAGGCCTATACTGCCTCGTCAACAAAATAGACCAAGGGTGTTTGATGGCTTTAGAGGCTTGACTTGCTGCAAGTAAATCGTTAAACTCATCATCAACATCTGAAGTTCCCCGAATCTTAATCAACTCCTTTTTAGCTTTGTCATCTAGACCTCTTTCAATCAATGAACTTGGCGAATCGGGAAGAAAGATTGCACCAATAATGATCATTATCGCGGGAACTCCAGCAAATCCCAAACTGTATCGCCATCCTTCCCCGTTCTTCATGTTTGCAAAAAAATAATTGAGGATGTTGGCCACAAAAATGCCTATAGTTATTGCCAATTGGAACATCATGTTAAGAGCTCCTCTATACTTGTAGGGAGCAACTTCAGACATATAGATTGGCACAGACTGTTGTAAAAAATATGCAACATTAGTAAACTATCTAAGTAAATAAATCAGTTGAACTATATATAACAATATGAGTAATTAACATTTGTCAAAAAGGAAAAGAGTAGTTAACACAATTTACGCACACAACTTAATTTCGTGACATATTTTATTTCAAACAGTAAAGTAGTACCAAAAACATAAGATTGAGGACTAATTTACCCAACCAGAAAGGCAGAAACAATTATGGTATCCTTGCATTTTCTTTTCATGTTTTTTTTTCTTCTTCTAATCTATCTGGAATAAAAATATACTCTTTCTAATCTATCTAGAATAAAAACATACTCATGGTTTATGTACATTAATCTAAGAGTTTATTCATTAAAAATTAACCACATAATATTTTTACCTGGTTAGCACATCCTATTCCAAAACCAAGCAACATGCGGCCAACATAAAGCATCCACACTTTTTCAGCGAATCCATTCATGGCAGCTCCGGCGAGAAAAAGAACACCACCAGAGAGCATGGTAAGACGTCTTCCAAAGATTCTAGTTACGGTGGATGCTCCAAGAGAAGCCACAAGAGCGGCCAAATACAAAGAGGATGTAAACAACGTTAGTGTCTGACTGTCGAATCTGCAGTATTGATTATCTGCAGGCTTAATGTTTAGCTGCTTAGCGTAAACATCTGGAAAGAACTTCATTAAGAATGGATCCATTGCCGTAACTCCACCTATACATTAATTCATTATCATGTCAATAATCAGAAAATTATTGTCACATGAACAATTCTTGAGACATATTTTGTCAAACACTTAAATGGAAAAAAGAAGAAAAAAAAATTAGAATATTGTACCTGAAATGCCAAGATCATAACCAAAGATTAAGCCTCCACATGCTGCAGTCATGCAAATGATGAACACCCTAAAGGTGAATTCTCCCGGATATTCTTTTCCAGAGCCCTGTGCTATGTAACCTCCAGCCATTGTGTTCTTTCAAATCACAAAGAAAGTTAAGAGTTTGGAAAACATAAAATAGATAAATAAAATTACTTACGAGAGTTTAGAAATATGTTGTCAGGTATTTTTATTTTATAATAATAAACAGCTAAGTTTTTTTTTCTTTGACAAAATAAACAACTTGAGTTAATTTAGTATGTATTCCTAAAACTTCTCCATAACTTAAAATAGATGCTCATCCATATTTGATCAAAAGTTTAAAATAATAACATATATATTCTTAGATAGACATAAAGATATTTCTTACGTTTTTGCATTAATTAAGAAAATTTTAAGAATACAAATATACCTTTCTGTTTTTATGGTTTGATCAAAATCCCAATCCTATTTTTGAAAAAAATTTAAAACAAGCAAAACCTTTTCTTAATTTGTATTTACGTATAACTTTTCAAAACAAAAGCTACTCAAGTTAAAAAGAGTTATTAAATTTTAATAATTATATCTGTACTCCACACTCAACAAACTAGATGAAAAGTAAATTTTCACAATGCGTCAAAAAAAAGAGAATAAATTTTCTCAAAACAGATTCAATCCAAACAAACTTCAAAATAAATTTAATGCCAAAACTTCCATAAACTAAAAGTACATGGATACTGATGATGTTGTATATATAGATATGTGTGTGTGAAAGAAAGTAAATCATGCAAAGGGAAAAGAAATTTGAGACCAAAATTGATGTAAAGTGCATAGAAAAAGGAAAATAGGAATGTTTTACGTACCAGAGAGAAAGAGCATGTGCATAAACAAAACTACGATGAAACAAGTGAAGGTTTGAGTTGAGTCCACTATTATATAATATCTCAGTTTGTTTTTGTCGTTTTGTTTTTTAATTTAAACAAACCCGTCTATCTTTTTATAAATTAATTTCGTATCCACAGCTATCGCTCATATTTGTTACAAATGATAATTTGAACCGTTGGCCTAAAAAATTGGGTGCATCTTATCCATTAAATAAACTTGCTAGTTCGGTGAATTAGGTTGCAGTTTTTCAAATTTCAAATTATTCAATTATTTTGATTTGTTTTGTTTCAAAGTGTTTCTTTGGGTAATCTTTATCTTTTTTTCTAAAACTGGGTAATCTTTATCTTTGATTAACAAAATAAATAATCTTTGATAGAAAACATAATTTGAAGCAATAATTGAATGCTAAATAAAGCTTAAATACTACTTCAAAAAAAAAAAAACTTAAATACAAACCTCTTATGCCAACATCCAGTTTAAATAAAAAAACATCAATTGAAGCAATTTTCCGATAATCTATTTGTTTTTTTTTACAGTTTCTTTTATTTGTTTGAGATTTGTTTTAAGCTTCTCTCTTTTCTTTTCTCTTCCTAATAATTTGTTTCATGCTTCTCACACACGCACATGAGAAACAAATTGATAAAATGTTGATTATTAAAAATAGAAACATGCATATTGAACTCTACCAAAAATTTACAAATAGTTCTTGTTCTTGACAGAACACACGGTCATTAGAAACAAATTGATAAAATGTTGATTAAAAATAGAAACTTGCATATTGAACTCTACCAAAAATTTACAAATATATTCTTGTTCTTGACAAAACACACGGTCATTAGAAACAAATTGATGCACACGGTCATTAGAAACAAATTGATAAAATGTTGATTAAAAATAGAAACTTGCATATTGAACTCTACCAAAAATTTACAAATAGTTCTTGTTCTTGACAAAACACACGGTCATTAGAAACAAATTGATGCACACGGTCATTAGAAACAAATTGATAAAATGTTGATTAAAAATAGAAACTTGCATATTGAACTCTACCAAAAATTTACAAATAGTTCTTGTTCTTGACAAAACACACAGTCATTAGAAACAAATTGATGCACACGGTCATTAGAAACAAATTGATAAAATGTTGATTAAAAATAGAAACTTGCATATTGAACTCTACCAAAAATTTACAAATAATTCTTGTTCTTGATGAAACACATGCAAATTAGAAACAAATGGATAAAAATGGAAACATGCATATTGAACTCTACACAAAAATTTACAAATAATTCTTTTTTTCTTCTTCAATTTAATCGTTTAATTGTATCATATGGTTTCATAATAATCATCCCAACTAAATATTACTCCCTCCGTTTCTTTTTAAATGTCGTTTTAGAATTTTAACACAAAAATAGCAAAGTGTATTTTTGCACACTTTTTTCCTATTATACCCTCATTTTAATCCACTAATAATTTCCTTTTTTTTTTGCACACACTTTATCTTTCCAATAAATTTAATATGTAACAAACAATTGTTAGTTACCACTCTCTTTCTCCAACAAATTCCTATTTTTTTGCGCGCTTTATCTTTCTCTCATAACAAACAATTTTCAATTTTCTAAATATTGTGCATATCTCTTGAAATTTTTAACATGTACTACTCATGTTTTTTTATAGAATTTTAACTCTTCATAGAACTATTCTCATAAGTAACAAAATTTTTGAAAATAGCAAGAAACAAATTTTGTTTTAAAACAAAACAAACAAACTTTGTTTTAAAAAAACAAAATTTAGTTTTCCAAATATATTGCATTAATTAGTTTTATTGAAAAATATAAGAATAATTGACAAAGGGTATAATTGACAAATCATACCCTTACAAATACTAAAACGACAGTTAAATAGGAATGAAAAATTCACCCTAAAAAGACACTTAAAAAGGAACGGATGAAGTATATAAATTGGATATTTATGGTTACGTAATTTTATAAAATTGTATTACTATATTTTTATTTGCTAATTATTGTCATATGTGAAAATTATTTTATTTAATTCTTTATACTAGCGAAAAGACGGTCACTCACGTCTTTCCGCTCTTTTTATTACGCTAAAGTTTGAAAACTATGAAATGTGTTTTTTTTTATGAAATTTTGATTTTCATTAAAACTAAAAAAATATAAATGTTTGTTGATTTCAAGTTATAAAAAATCGAATTAACCATGATTATCTATTTCAACGACACCAATAATAATACAATATAACAAGAAAAAAAAATCTAAATTCTATTTTTTTAATGACATCAAAAAAAAATTATTATAGAAAAAATTGTTTAAGGGTATAGTTGGGATAATGAAAAAGTAAGTATAAATATACTCATCTAGTTTGTTACACTTTTTAAATGATAAAGGAAAAAAACAAAAAATATATGTTCATATCGTGTTTGTTACATTTATTTTAATATTTAAATTTATTTATTCTTATTTATTTATTTAAATATATACATGATTTTTATGGGTTGAATTTTTCATTATTCATTTTGTACGTTTAAACAAATTTGCCTCTAAAAATGCTATATTGATGATGTTATTGAAAAATATATGAATTTTTAATATTTTTGTTTGAAAATATATATGAATTTTTATTATATTTGTTATATTATTAGTAAAAGATAAACATAGTATGTTATTCCTCACAAAAACATATTCTGTTAAGAAACATATTCTTTCAACAAAAACAAAAAAAAGTAACAAACATATAAGGGAATGATTTTTATGGGTTAAATTTTTCATTATTTCAGTTATACCCCTAAACACGTTTGCTTTAAGAATATTTTATTGCTGGTGTTATTGAAAAAAAATATAAACTTTATTTTTTTTAGAGAAAAAATATAAACATTATATTTGTTATATTGTTAGTAAATATAAACATAGTTTGTTACTATTTAAGAGTAACAAATATCTATACATATAATTTTAATAAAAGTCAAAATTTCATATAAAATATTGCGTAGAATTTACATGTTAGCGCAATTAAAAAACAAGCAGGCGGACACGTTTAAACGCTAGTATTAAATAGTTTTGAGTAAATTACACTCCCCTCCCATAAGAAAAGCTTGAATTGCACTCCTCTCCCCTCTTATGTTAAAACATACACTCCCCTCCCCTCTAAGATGTTTGAATTACAACCCCCTCCCTTAATTATTAAATATGCACTACACTTTAATCTATTTTAACATAAATAAATATTTTTATGATATATACTAATTTTGAACCAACATTTAAGAAAAATAAATTCATTTCTTTATAATTTAAATGTCAGTGATAATTGAATTTAAATATTTTGTTATTAATTTTATAATTTAGAGTATAAAATAAACTTTTAAATAACCATACTTTATTGTCTTTAGTAATTTTTCACATATTTTAATTTTATTTTGGGTTGTTTCATATTTTATAATAGGGTTTAAAACTATATATGTTCATGAAATTGTGAATAAAAAATAGCGAAAAATATGTATTCAAATTTTGATTATATTAAACTAGACCCGCAAAACTATTTTTTCCGAAGTGTGCTAGATTATTAGAAATAAAAAAAAATATTGAGGGAGTAAAGTGTAGATTTTAACATAAGAGGGGAGGAGAATGTAATTCAAGCTTCTCTTATGGGAGAGGAGTGAAATGTTTTTTAATATGTTTTGAATAAGAGGGGAGGAGAGTGTAATTCGAACATCTTTGAAAAGAGGGGAATGTAATTTACTCAATAGTTTTTTTATTGAAAATGAAATATCAAATAGTTTAAATCTTTTAATATTTGGAACTTAATTTATTCAATTACTATGGTTTTGATTATTAGATTGACAAAATTTGATATTCGTTAAGGAAATGATCTATGTCTTTACACATGGAGGATCAAGTTGATTCTTGAAGTTACATATTTAGTGTGTATTTAGTCCTTGAAATTATATACTTATACTTGGAATGAGTTACGATTAATGAATATAAGATGCAGATATTATTAACTGGACTCGTTAAATACTTATTAAATTGCGCTTGTTAAAAAAAATACTTATTAAATTGCTCTCTTCATGCACCGAACCGTTGCTTTGAAATTCGAAAATACCTGTTGAGTCACGAACAAGATAACAATCTATCAACCGCACCGTCTCCCGATCAAAGCGTAGAAAGTCGTTCGAAAATTGCACACTCAAATATGGATATTATGGCCCCTTGAAATGAAAGAGACAGAAAAAAGAGAGAAAGAGGAGAGATTTCTAGATTGCCTCTAATACAAATTGATGCTTAAAACGTGGGAGCATTTTTTTGGATCACCCCTTACTTTGGTTCGGGTTTATGTGAGTGATTTCTCGTTCCCGACTTTGGTTCGGGTTTCTCAGTGTCTCGTTCAAGGCTCCTCCGAAGGTTCGTCTGCCACCCCATCCACCACCTCCATATCTTACTGTTATTGTTGCCATCTCAACCGTTGAAACTAAAACGTCATCTGAACGTCCCCCTCGAAAGCCACCATGGTAACACTGTGTTCGGACTACTCCAACAACACCGAGTTTGAGCTCTAATGCTTTCGTTGGTGTTTTATTGTTTTCCTCGTTATGCTTGATTTTTGTGTTTTGTATTCCTTTTTTTTGCTTCAAGTTTGCACCCTATAGGTTTGTTGAATTGTTTGGGAAGGACTCTAGTAAGAAGCTTAGAGCGACCATCACAACTGAGTTCACGATCCTCTATTCCTCTCAACCTCTCAAAGGTCTTGTCAATATGTGGCACAATTGGTCATCTCAGAGACCATTTATAGTCGATTTTCTGTGCAAACACCTGCATATATCTTTTTCTGAAGTTGGATTAAATCAAAGACAGTGGATCTCGAATTATTACCGATATTCGGTCATATGCGGAAGATTTTTGTTTGGTTGTTAAGATTTGAATTTTAGTTTGTCAACACTCTATTGTCTGCTATGAATGTTCTATATGTATCTTTAGTTTGCATCTATCTATTTTGATTATTTGTACAAATTTTAATAGATGGATGGGAAATGTTCCAATGCACCATCATTTTGGTAGTACTATAACTATTTTATTTTTCTGTAAGAAAAAAAATGCGTGAATATCATTTAGGATTTTAATGTGTTCCCTCATTCCCATTTATGAGAATCAAGGAGGGAAATTAAACTAGCCAATCAATGACAAGATCTACAAAATATTCCATAGTACAAATGTAAACAATAGCCGTTCTCATGGCCAACATCAGCAAACATTATAAGATGGTGGTTCCAATCTGATGAGGTGGATTTGGCGTGTCACACCGTCACCATGACTTCTTATTAGCTTACATAAGATGATTCAAACTTCATTCCGTGGAACCCACACTACCATGTGAAACTCAGACCCACCCCCCTGATTCTGTGCAAGGAATGTACTACTCTATGATAATCAACTAGCTTTTTTTCTCCCTGGAACAAGATCGATTTCCGGAGTTGATGAAATGCGGTGGAGGACAGTGGATGAGCTCTTCGGCATGGGTACTGCATTGGCAGACACCTAAATGCTCAAGTCAGTTTGAGTGAGATGGGTGAGAGGTTTAACACGATAGAAATTGTACATTTCTCCTATTGAAGTTTTTAGGATAATTAGCGTAGCGTAAATTCCGTTGAGACCATTGAGCGATTTTCAGCGTGATTTATGGATAAGTGCCTGGTCAGACATTGATTGGTTGATACCCTAGAGTATGTTGGCAATGCAACTTAATGTGCGGCTCTGTAGTAGAGTCCGCGCGCTAAGGATTGAACACGGTCATCCAGTCCCGAACAATAATCATCAATCTGTAGACTATGTATAGTCTACTCCCGTAAAAATTATTTCTAAATTCGTACATCAAATTCATCCATTAACCAAGTCCAAACTAAATAGAAAAGAAAGAAGAAAAATAACGTTGAGGATACACATTTCTATGTATACAATAGAATATTTTTAATATGTAGTAATATATCGTACATACATAAAAAGGCTGAACGATATATCATCAAATAACTAGTTTGATATGATGTGAATGTGATGAATTTTATGAAATGCAACATGCATTGGGATTTTCATCACTAAAGAGTTGAGGTGGTGGTGGCATTCGTTCAACAACATAGAGTGGCTGATTATAATAGTTATAGTACATCATCCTCTTCATCATGTCTTCCTCATCATGAACTCTATTAATCTCTTCCCCACCCTTCTCTTCTTTACTCTCATTCTTTTCTTCTGGTTTAGCCTCCTCTTCTGCTGGTTTCTCTCCTTCTTTACTTTCTGGTTCAGGTTCAGGTTCTGGTTGCGGAACTATCTTGGCTTGCTTTTTGGTTCGTCTATAAACGAAATCCACTAACTTGTTGCCGTCCATGGTTCCCGTCACAATAACCTTTCCTGTGCTATGCTCAGTCTCTACTGTTTGGACTCCTGCATTAACACATTCACATTTTCACATCATATGCATGACTAGCATTCATGTATAAAGCATGCTTGGTTAATTAGCATGTTTATGAAAACAGTATTGGAAAATGGTTAGGTGAAATTGTATGAATAGTTTTTAAATTATGTAGCCTTTTTAGTTGTATTTGTTATTAAATTGTTGTCCGCAACTGCAATTGCGGCCTCAATATAAATAATTTTGAGGTCTCTACAACGGCGTCACTACTCTGTAATTTCGAGGTCAGAATCACAAAACTATAATGGAACCACATAACTCTATCATTAAGAAATCTTTTTTTTTCTTTCCAATTTTAGCACATTTGGTGAAAATTAATTATAAGTCCATAAAATTGAGCTGAATGAGGAGATAATTAAGTTGTACCTTTCATTTTGAGAATCTTCCCCTTGAGCTGCTCAGCACAAGCCTCACAGTGCATGTTCACGTTAAGTTCCACAGTAACTGGTTCACTAACCTGGAACAGAAACCAATTATATAGTAATTATTCATTAAATATCTGGATTAGATATAATTCAGCTTTGGTTTTTGAATTAGAAAAGAAAATCTAGTGATACCTGAGAGTTAACAACTTCTGGTATAGGTTCTCCTTCTGCTTCAGGCAATGGAGATATAACTTTGGCCATTCTCTTTGTTTTCTTTGTTATAATATCGCAGATTCCTTGAGGCTCCACTATTCCCTTTATGACTACTTCATTTTTTGCCATATCAATCACCACTCCCTCAACTCCTATTACAAGATAAACAAAACTGCAAAATGAGTGATCATGCATGACTTGTGGATTAATTAATCAAAATCAACTAGATAGATTATAAAAAATACCTCTAATTTTGATAATATATTTCTCAATTTTCTTGGCACATCCCACGCAATGCAAGTCTACAAACAACACACATGGAGCTTGTTGTTTAGGCTTTTCCTCTGGTTGTTCTTCTTTCTTCTCCTCTACCGGAGTTTCCTCTGGCTTGGACTCTTCCTTGGGTGGTTCCTATTCAATTAAAAAAAAAAAAATCATAAAACTAGCATGTACTAAATGTGTAAGATAAAGAAAGTAGAATGCCAAAAAATGAAGGCTCACCTGCTTTACTTCTTCACCCATTTTGTATATGAATAGAGAATAAGAAACCAAATTAGTATTATGAACTATTTGAAGAGAAAATTGGCCTAATCTAATATGGAGAGAGTTAGTTAAGTATATAGAGAAGGCAGTTATGTCATAAGGAAAGTGTAGGAGTTTTATAGATGTGTGTAGTGGCCGGTGGGTGATTAGAATATAAAGCTAAGTTGTTATTCCAAATTCCAATATATGCACATGTAGTGTCACGAAAAACCTCTTAGTTTAATATATCTATTGGAATTCTTTTCAAACTTCAAGGTTGATGGTAGAGAGGAGGGAAACAATTGGAGCATGGTTTTTAGATTTATAGACAAAGAAGGAGAAAAAGAAAGCTTTGAAAATGATGACAGTGTCATTATCCACCGACGGGGTAGATTTTTCATGACAAGGTTGTGATGTGTCATTGTGTCATATATGCATGGCATGTGTGTAAAGTGTATTGGTTTATTAGGACAACCTGGACAAATATGTAGTTTTGTGGATTACATTAATATACCTAGGTATGGGATCTTTGATCTCTGTCCAACAAAAATATACAAGGTATGGGATCTTTGATGTGGACACCTATTTGAGTCTGAATTATCAATTTTATTTCTAAACTTATGTATGTATTTACAGAATTATTATAACTGTTAAACAATTGGAAAAGCACCATCTAGCTAGATTTCTTTTCTGCCAAGGAATGTCTACTACTCTATAATTGTGTAGTATTAAGATTCTCTCCATCTATCGGTATGTGCATTGTATATCAGATCCTTAAAATATTATCAAATTAGTGACATTAGTTCCGATTCAAATATGTCATCATGTCTATAGACCTGAATTCCGTGCAGTCAAGTAAATTTAAATGGTAGAAAAGAGATTAAATAATTCGACGTTAAAATAAAATCTTGAGGTCTAGACCCTTTTAATTTTTTCAACGGTTAAGATCACCGTTGTAGTCGCTCCGACTACAATGGGTCACATAAAAGCTTTTTGGAGAGTGAGGGACTGCACAATTTTCCTTTTGTCTTAGTCAAGTTTTATTTAAGAAGGAGCAGTTAACAAATCTAATGAGACAGCATGTGATCACATATATATCGTGATTTCTTACGATGAATTCAACATATAAGCATATTCTCTTCCCACACGAATTAGTGCTTAAAATAAGCAACGGATTTCGTATTTGCATGACATGCATTTGATTGGGATGAATGAAACGTATGGATAAGGAATCACTTGCATTTTTCGTGTGAAGATTAACGCAATAAAGTTGATGATTCCCACATGGACTGCTATAACTGTTTCTGTTTGCGACCTTTATATTCTATCTAGTAGTTTCTATGATAAAGCTTAATCAAACCGTCTATTCTTCTTCATTTTTCTGATTCTCATAATTAATAACAAAAAAACGACATGTTGAAGAATATACCTCTATAAAATTGAATAATCTCTTCTTCTTTTTTTTTTAAGAAAATTGAATAATCTCTATCAACAATATATTGGTCCAGGTGAAAAGGGATTTGACCCCTTTAAACATGTGTTTAGGGGGTTTGATTCCTAAATGATTTGTATAGAAAAAATTAAATAATCTCTTTGTGGTGTGGTAACTTTTTACCAAAAAAGTCATCATGATCACTAATACTCAAGGATAATGAGTCCACCGTGTATTTTTTACGGTCATACTAACTGATGCCTCCAAAATACTGATTAAAAAAACCTTAAAAAGAAAGTTTTAAATTAAAAATGACATTTTTCCGACTTTTAAAGAATTGATTACATAGTTTTTAATACAATACCTACTATATTTACTTCCTTGACCATGATTAGCATTTCCCTATTTTTTATATCATGATGGAAGTACTATTTGATATTATGTTATGGTAAAACAAAAAAGAATTCTAATGGGGATCGATTGGTTAGGTAAATTTCTTCAACTTCAAAGCTAAACTAGGCCCTTTAATTTGATCCTTTCTTAACTGCTACTGCATTGTTCTCAACAGTTTTGAAAAGCATATTGACTTAATTAATGCATGTATGCATTTTTTATTTATTTTTTGGAACAGTGCCAAAAGCAGAGTCTCTAGTTACTAGGCATATGTGGTAACACGTAGAGATGACTCAGCATTCTGTACTAACAATCCCCATGTAAAAAATGTGGGGCTGTAGAATTTGATCATGTAGGTAAAATGGGGTTGCTTTTCACATGGAAAAGTTTAACTATTAAGAGATCCTAATGTAAGTGTGGTCCCTTCTTTTGTTAGCTTGGTTGGTCAAGAAAATTTGGACGGTTGCATTAGGAATGCAATTATACTCAACCATATATTATCATTTCCTAGTACAAAATGTGCCTGTTCAATTACATGATGAATTATATGATTAATTGATTATTGAAACTCTTGGCTTATAGCTATTTGCTCATCAGTGTCATGTGGTCGTTGCTTTATGGTATTGGTGACACATACTAAACTTGGGAAACAACCACCAGATTCCATGTGCCCATCCACTCTGTTATTTTCAGTTTGAAAGCTAAGCAAAATAATTATTCATAAAGTAAAGAAACAGGATCTGGCTGAAGGACACTTTCAATTCTGTCGATATATGTAAACCATGCAATATTCTTGAATTTTCCTTTTCCTTTTTGTAGTGTGCACCATGTAAAATGTACATCAGTGTTTCATGATCAGTAAAGCAAAATCTGCAATAATATTATTGAACTACCCTTTTAACCATTAGTATCATTTCAACTGCTCTTGCAGAATAAGTAATCCACTCATCCATCTCATAGCTTTTGGTAAAAAAGGGGTTGGGTAACTAAGCTAGTTTGAGCTAAGGGATAAGGCGTTGAAGGTCTTGAGTTCAAACCCGAACGAATGAGTAAATACTAATCTAACAACTAAAAATATATATTAATCAAACCCGAACGAAAGAGTAAATATTAATCTAACATTAAGAAAATGTGTAAAAAAACGATATACTAAATATATATTGAGATTGATTTTTATAAATAATATAAATAACTCGTTTCAATTTTACATTTTCTTTGAATATACAGAATCTTAAGTGCATACATGATACATCAGTAATAACAAAAGGAGTTTTACTAAATACTGTGCTCATTTAGATACAATTCAGCAACAGCAGTGTGCAGAGCTGCTCCAATTGAAAGAACTTCCTCATCAAGAAAGAAAAATGGGGAGTGTGGGGAATGAATTGATCCTACTTTCTCATTTCTGATTCCAATGGAAAACAATACTCCAGGAATTACTTCTTGATAAAATGCAAAGTCTTCGCCTACCATCGCCTTCTTGGCTTCATGGACATTGTCTGGACCAAGCAGAAGTCGCCCAACTCTCTCGACATGTAGATGTAAATCTTTGTCATTGACAACAGCGGGATATGGCATGAAGGCCTCTTCTTTGAAATCAACATATGCATTACATCTGTGCACACTTGCCTGTCCTTCAATAACCTGCAAATATTATCTATCAACATAAGCTAAACAAGATTTATAGGCTTTGTATGGATAAACAACTTAATTAAGCGCTTATAACATAGACACTTACCAGATAAGGGTTTGTATATTAGCTATTTCTATAATCAAAGATAAAATAAAGTCAAGTTGTTTTTATATAAGTTGTAAGATGTCTTCATAAGCTATCCTAGAGAGGTTATGAAATTAGCTGAAAAACAGCTTATGGACATATCATAATAAGCTATTTCCATAAGCTTTCTGAAACAGTCTCACAAGTGCTTATGCTAGTAGTTAAGCTCTAAGCTAAACCCAAACAGGCCTAGAATAATAGTAGAAAACGTAGAAAAGATTAATGGGATATGCACTTTTTGAATCAACAATTCAAGTACAGATAGACATGCAGTCTACTCAATTGAATCTTCACAGCTGAAAAAATAATGGCAGAGAGAAAATATTGGAACGTGACCTAAAACAAAAGCTAACAGTTTCACCTTAATTTCAAATTAAGGGAGGAAAAGAGAACATATTATGGAGAAAATTAAACTAAACAGATTGCCATAAATGAGTATTGCAGCAAGCCGAGAGTTATAACAACCTGCAGCTGAACACTATCACTTAGGTGAATTTAGATTCATTATCAAATTCCTTTATGTATTTTTTATTTACAACAAAGAAATGCGCTCCTGCTATGCATTTAATGAACCATAGATATGTTGCAAGTGGAAGATATGGAAAGCTTTTAAAAAACTAGTAAAAGAGTTTCATTTATATAAATGATATCTAAACTGGTCAGCGCCATACCTCTTTTAGTCGCTGTCTGAAATGGTACATGCCTTCCGTTGTCTGGCTCCTTAGAGTACCTCCAAATTTTACATATGATGGGATCACGTTTAATGCATCCCCTCCTTTGACATAAGTAACAGACAGTACCTGTGGCCAATATATGATGGTCAGTTGTCATCTTGGCTTCAAAATTGAAGTTATACTAACTCTTTTTGGCATAGTTAAAGCGAAAGTCCAAAGCTTATAGAAATGAAATAGCATAAGCCTAGACATAACTATTCTGGTTTTTCTTACCAAGGGTTTCATTACAAAATAGAAGAATGCATTAAAGTATGATATTTAACCAATCAAATTCTAGCATACATGAGAAAGTTTGCGCTTACTATTTATAAAGTGTTATGTGTTGCCACATACTATTCTTCCATTTCTTATCAGCCCCGTCTCGTAACAATAAGCATTATTCTATGTTGGAAATTCCGCCTTAATTGCGGTCCGCCCTTAGTCGCCTAAATTGCGACCTTTGGTTAGCCTTCATTGCAGCCTCCAACACCTTCATTGTGTTGGCTTTGAGGGGGTGGATTTAGTCCCACATCAGATAGATAGTACTCTTGAGAAGAGTTTATAAAGAGGAGGCACTCCTCACCTTACAAACCGGTTTTGTAAGGATGAGTTAGGCCCCAAATTTCAACATTCTAGAATCATGGAGTAAATAAGTTTATTTTCAAAAAAGAAGAGAAATTCACCCAGACTTCTAGCTATATAAAACAACCAGTTCCAAAGAAAGAAGCCAAGCCATAGAATAAAAGTTTATGCATTATAACATATCCAGAAGTTTGGGGAAGTTTCTCGTTCAAATTTGTTGCAATGAAAAGCCATGGATATATCTTGTTGTGAAAGTAAGAGTAGCACATACCTGACTATGAAGAGGATCGATTTCTCTTGAGACAAGTTGTTGCAGTGCCAATATTGCCAATGATGTAGCCAGTAGTGGATCTACAGTCTGGTGGGGAAATGCAGCATGACCACCTACACCTACAATTTTTGCCTCAAAGATGCATCCAGCAGCTGTAAAAGGCCCTGGAATTGATGCTATAGCTCCAGTAGATGTCGTAGCATCAATATGAACAGCAAAAATTGCTTCAACGTCTTGAAGAACTCCTTCTTTTATCATTTGCGAGGCACCTCTAGCTCCCTCCTCAGCAGGTTGGAAAAGAAGTCTCACAGTTCCCTTTAATATTAATACCAAAGAGTAGGAAGACAGTCTTCAAACAACATATTTGACTTTTGAGTACTTATGCAAGTGTTAGAATCAGAACATCAAACACGCTAACAGAAGAAACCATTTACTTACGTATGTCTAAACCTGTGCTTCTGACACTAGTCAAAAGACAACGCAATAGCTTGATATTGTTTTGTTGATTTATTTTATCTATCCTAATGGATCAAAGAGCTCAACATTTAGTAAGTTTGATCTAGTTGGGACACTCTTAGTTAATACATTTTGGATTTTATGCAAACTTATACTTTAGCTAAACTTTTTATTATGGATGCAGTTCAAGTATTACTAACTTATATGATGAACTTATGATCAGGTAATAAGCATGTCATGGTAGTCCAAACTTGTGAAGTAGAGAGTTCAAACTTCAAAGCCTAGATAATCTATTAATTTCTTCCAGATTCAGTGTGATTGCAGAAGATTTAGTAGCTACTAGTTACCTAGCAAGGCTGAGATACAAATATTTAGGTCCGAACCCGAAATTCAGTACAGAACAGTAACCTTAACGAAAAATTATACACAAAAGACAGGACTCTGAGGAATTAAAGTTAATTTGTCTAAAGTATTTCACAGCCCATTTTATCAAGCATTTAACATGAACACCAAGGCACCATATCGAGTAAGTTCATTAGGGATGATCAGACAAATAGTTAGCTAATTAGAGGAAAACCAGTTATTTAACTTTGGAGAGTAGAACGGAGATTTTTCGTTTAATGTTTTTTTAGCTTTGTCGCATTATTCAAGAAAACACACGAAGAAGGTTATTGATCAACAAGCTATAGAAACTGAAAAAAAGTAGAGAATACCAAAGTCCTTAAGGGGAAGTCTAGCTATAAAACTAAATGATAAGAATGCAGAAACAGAGGATTCGAAAAGAACCTTCAGCTTATCTTTGCGCTGATTGAGCAATTTTGCAGCCCCTAATAGCATAGTGGCATGAGCATCATGTCCACACGCATGCATTCTGCCATCAATTTTGCTCTTGTATTCCCACTCAACAAGTTCCTAACCAAGCATCACCACCATCAGATCAAATATTACCTTATTTGAAAAACAATATTCTCCTAAAGGAGCATAAGAATAATAAGTGTATGTTTGGTTCAACAACTAGAATTGATCCTAAAGTAGCTGGCATTCAGAGCTTTTGCCTCTACAATTGTTTTTTAGACTTAAATTTATTGTTCAACTCACTTTTCCAAGAATATATACAAACATAACTCACTCATAGCAGAAATTAATTTTACATAATCAATTCATCACAACCAAACACACACATAAGGAGCTAAAAAGGGGTAACCTGCATAGGGAGTGCATCGATATCAGCACGAATAGCGATGATGGGAGAAGAACCAGAACCAATTTGAGCAACAATACCAGTTTTAGCAATTGGATACATAAAAGGTATACCAAGTTTGTCAAGTTCACTGCGGATAAGGGCACTTGTGTTGTGTTCTAGGAAAGCCAATTCTGGGTGTTGATGAATCTCTCTTCTCACTGAAACCAACCAATCTTTTTCCTTCTGGGCTGAACTCAGAATCTCTTGAGCATAAGCATCACACTTCACCACGGTACAAAGGGAAGTGCAGAACAGAAACACAACAAGTACATGAATGGCTGCCATCAAATGTTTGTCTCTTCTAACTTCCAAGCCACTCGTTGACCCTTTCTCCTGAAGTGGCAAGCACAACTTCAAGTTCCTGAATTTTAAATCAGGTAATGTTTTCGGCATTGACGTTGAGCTAAAAAGATGGGTTCAAATGTTTTTTCTTCTATGGAGAGGTAAATTTCCCTAATATTTAGGAAATAAAGGCTGTCAGAATTTTAAACTTGTACACAAAGGACAAATAGTTTGAGCAAATATTTAGTCACACGTACAAAAGAAAGGAACTTGTCAACCTCAAGTAGATGAAAGATTTTGATGTTCCACACACACACTAAGGTTAGGTTATTTTCAATTAACAAAAAATAGTTGTTTGATTCTAAGAAGTGTTTATTTTGGTTCGATGCATTGTTCTTTTTCCTTTTGTTGATTTGTATTTTGTTAGTTTTTATGGTAAAATGTATATGTTAAAAACGAAAGTAAGATGTAACAAGAAAAAACAACTAATTTGTTAGGGGGATACCTACCGTCAAAGAGAGAAATATGTTTTCTATGAGGTTCTCTTCATTTATTTACCATTAGTGGAAGAATAATACGACCCATTAGTGGAGTCCACTTATTAAGATGAGTTCGAGTAGTCTGTCACTTATGTCTATCTCTATCATAAATTGACGGTAAATGGAAAGTACATAAGTGGAGCAAACCCAAACTCGTTTTTCTATCGATGGTCCTTTCATTGAGTGTTTAACCATGGACATGGTAGGTCCTACTCAAAAGGACATTAAAACAGAAGATGTTACCAAAGCCTAGATTTTGTAGATGTTCCAGAATTCAAACCACAAACTTTGGTCATTGGAAGCTCGGGTTACCTACATTGCATCTGAATATCCCCATTTTGGCAGTTTTGACACCCTTCGGCGGATTTTAATAGATCCATCCATAGAAAACCTCCTCGCTATCGAATTGCAATTTTTATGCATCCCTTGTGTGATTTGTGTCAATATGAAAAATGAGAACAACAAATTTAAAAAGTGAAACTGGAATAAAACTGAAAATGAAGAAACTGTTCAAATGTAAAACAACAGAGGTTATAGACTAGCCAGCTGGGTAGTGATAGGTGATACATAATATTATACACCAACTAAGTATGAATAATTGACAATGTAAAATTTCTTCACCCTTTCAATGCATATCAAATAAATCCTAGTAGATTAAAACTCAATACAGGTAGTTTTCCAGTTTGATTTTGGACCTCGTGCACTCCATATCCATCACTTTTCCTCTGAGATACTAGGGATAACGGCCAGCTGCTTATCCTCTTTTCTGACCTGTGATGTGGATACTGTAACGGGGGCTGGATCAGATTGTAGTTCTTCTGGAGCTGAATTAGTTTGCTCCCCCTCACCACAGTTAGAAACTTCAAGGCTCTCTTCGTTTTTCTTAAATAACCGACATAGCACATATGCTTTCTGATATAAGTAACAAAATAATAATTAACAGATTAGCAATTGTTATCATCTTCATATAATTTGACATAGTAAAAATAGGAGAGGAGAATATTATAGAGAATAGACCTGTCCTGGGTTCGTTCCATCAAGCTCCTCAAGGGTGGGACGATACTCGTGCATTACCCAATTAGACCTCCTCCCGTTAGGTGCACGACCAATGTAGAAAACTAATGTCTTCTTCATCCCAATCAAGATGGTTCCGGATTTGATTTTACGATCCTTCCCTGTTGCCTTCCAATATCCATGATTTGTTTCTCTGTTCAATCGATTCCCATTTGGATATTGTCGATCCTGTGGACAGAAGAAGAACCACTCTGGGTCATTGTCTTTTATCACTGACAAATCTACAACAAACCCAACACAAACCAAGAGATAAAAAAAAAAATCAGCAAAATAAAAAAGCAATTCAGCACTCCTATATGTTACTCAAATCCTCATGATCTATTCCTTAAACAACGAAAACAGTCTAAGGTCTTGTTTGGATAAATAGCTTAATTAAATGTTCATAGCATAAGTTCTTATGTATAAGTTAATTCTATAACAAAAAAAAAAACTAAAGTCATTGTTTTCATCAAAACTAGTAGTTTAAGCTATAAGTTGTTTCCATCAGCTATCATGGAAAGCTTAAAGAAATAGACTGAAAACAGCTTGTGGACATGTAATAAGTTGTTTCCATAAGCTCCTCAAACAATTTCACAAATGCTTATGTAAGTGGATAAACTTATGTCAATCCAAACAGACCCTAAGCATGCGATCTGTGCATATTAAGCTAAGAATTTATCAAAGAAAAACTATAAGATTTTCAACTTTACCAAATCAAGAGGAGATAATGTGCGTAAAAAGAGAAAAGAGAAATACCGGGCATATCCCAGGGTTCCCATTTGCAGACATCGATTTCTCGGATAACCTGAACCTCGTCACCATTGCCGTTAATCTTTGAACGAAGGTAGTAATCGATAAGTTCCTCGTCTGTAGGTCGGAATCGGAACCCTAGCGGAAGCGAATTCAGAGACGACGTCACCATCTTGCCGTCAAGCAATGGACAAAACACAAAAGTCAAGACCATCCATAATATAAAATGAAATTGAATATTAATAAAAAATAAAAAAGAAATATCGATCTCATCCCGAAAAGTATTAACCAATCAAATAGAATATTTAACCAATCAAATTTTGGCTAACCATACATGAGACAGTTGGTGGTTATTATTTGTAAAGTGTTATTTGCTGCCTCATGCTAATCTAGCATTTCATATAAACCGCATCTCGTAACAATAAGCATTATTCTTTCCAAAAAAAAAATCAGTTAGCATTATTATAGACATCATGGAGTAAATATTTTTCCTTAAAAAGATCTTATTGCAACTAAATGTTATGGATAGATCTTATTGTCAAAGCCAATATTTTTAAAGTATCGGTTTCCCTTGAGGGGCTCTGTCGAATATTTTAACTGTGAAGAGGATCGATTTCCCTTGAGACAAGCTGTTGCATACCAATATTTCAAATGATGTAGCCAGCAGTGGATCGACAGTCAGGTGGGGAAATGCAGCATGACCACCTAAGCCAACAACTTTTACCTCAAAAATGCATCCAGCAGCTGTAAAAGGCTCTGGAATCGATGCTATGTTTCCGTAGATGCTGTAGCATCAGTATGAACAGCAAAAATTGCTTCTACATCTTGAAGAACACCTTCTTTTATCATTTGCGAGGCACCTCTAGCTCCTTCTCAGCAGGTTGGAAAAGAAGTCTCACGGTTCTTTTTAATGCAAAGGTCGGAATCAGAACATCAAACACACTAACAGAATAGAACATATACTTACATCTTTCTGAACCTGTGCTTCCACACTAGGCTTAAAATCTATAATATTTTATTAAGTTATTTTATCCTAAAGGAACAAAGAGTTGAACATTTAGTAAGTTGGATCTAGTTGGGACACTATTGGTTTATACATTTTGAATTTTATGCCATTCTACTTTGTATAAACTTTTCATTATGGATGCAGTTCAAGTATTACTAACTTTGGGTGAAGTTATGATCCGGTAATTAGCATGTCATGGTAGCCCAAAGTTGTGTAGTAGATAGTTCAAAACCTAGATAATCTATTAACTCACACCAGATTCAGTGTGATTGTGGAAGGTTAAGTAGTTATCTAGCAGGGCTGAGATACAAATACCTACATCTAAGCCTTTCTGCCCATGCTTAACCCCAAACCGGAAATCCAGTTTGGAACACATGGAAGAATTATAAAATGAAAGACAGGATTCTGCGAGGCGTTAGAAGTCAATTTGTCTAAACTATTTTGCAGTCCATTTTGTCAAACATTTAACATGAATACTAAGGTGCCATATTGTGTTCGTTCATTATGGGTGGCCAAACAAATAGTTAGTTAATTGGAGAAAGACCAAAATAATCAAAAAATTGATAACAATAATATAAAAGAAGAGCAGAAACAGAGAATTCGAAAAGCTTATTTTGCGATAACCCTAAATATACGAAATCACTTTTAGGCTTATTGTTGAACTCACTTTTATACAAATAATCCAAACATAAAATTACTTAACATTCAACTCACTTTTATACAAAATCAATTTTACCTAATCAATCACAGCAGAACAAAATAGACACTAAAGAAACTATAGTGGGGTAACCTAAACTTACCTGCAAGAGGAGTGAAATCAAATTGTGTGCAATCACAAATTTGCCACACTCACCCATGAGACACATTTGCGGTCGTAATCAAGATCAAACAGTCCATAATTCAATGCAACTTTTAATATGTTTTAAAATAAAAATTACCGAGCACAAAATCAGGACCATCCGATCTTGACAACGACGGAGGATGTGCCGAATGTGTGAATGCAGAAAATTTGTAATTGCAGGGAACCTGCTAGAGGAATGCATCTATATCAGCACGAATAGCAATGATGGGTGGAGAACCAGAACCAATTTGGGCAACTATAACTGTTTTGGCAGACTGGGTATGTATAAGTTATGTCAAGTTCCTTGCGTATAAAAGCAGTGGTATTTTCGTGAAAGGCTAATTCTGGGTGTTGATGAATCTCCCTTCTCACTGAAACCAACCAATCTTGTTCTTTTTGGGGTGAAGTTACAATCTCTTAACCTAGATACGTATTATCCTCATAATGCTCACACCCCATCAGGGTAGAAAGGAAAGTGCATGAAAGAAACACAGCAAGCACATGAATGGCTGCCATCAAATGTTGTCTCTTCCTCTCAAAAATCAACTATACACAGTATGTCATAAAAAAAATTTATCATGGGTTCTTATTCTCTTTTAATATATAAACGATGGATTCTTTTTTTTTTTTACTTCTATGGAATAAATTTAGACTAGTATATCAAAAAAATTACCATTTAAAAATTTGAATACAAATCACAACTTGTGTGTGCAGAATGAATAACAATTTCACTTCACATCAAGGACTCATGTTAGATATTTGAAAGAGCAAAAAATAGTGATATTATTCTGCAATGTCTTATTCCTTTTGTTGAGTTTGTATTTACGCGGTTGGTTACAATGGAAAAAATTGTTAGGGGAATACCTGCCGCCGAAGAAAAATACCTAGTTTGTCATTTCATTCTCTATCATTATTAGTCCTTTCGTTGAGAGTGTTCTGCCATTGATATGGTAGATCCCTCTAAGATGGACATTAGAATCGAAAATGTTATCATATAACCGATTGTGGAGATGTAAAAACAAAACCAAAAAAAAAACTCAAACCACTAATTTTGGTAGCTCGACGCTCTGGTAACCTACATTGCATCTGAATGTTCCTCGCTTCGGCGGTTTTGACACCGTTTCATAGTTTCAAGAATCCCTAGTTTTGAGTTTTAATGGACATGAGATGATTATAGGATTCACATTACTTTTTCTAAATGGACCGAGGGGTGCTCGATCAGTTTCAATAGATGCTTGTCGATGAGCGAATCTCCATGCAATTTTATCCATCCCTTTTATCAGTATGAAATTTAGAAACAACAAATTTAAAATGTGAAAGCGAAATGAAACTTAAAATGAAGAAACTGTTCAAGCTTAATGTACAGCAACAGAGTCTCTTACATACTAGCCAACTGGGTGGTGGGTGATACATATTATACACCAACAATATATATGCACACACACATATATATCGAGTTATCAACAATTCTAAGAAAGTTAAACCCTACATGCCTCCCCTCAACTGTCCCAAAAAAGAAATGGAGACAAATCACAAACAAAGGAATGACCTGCTAGCATTTCAAAATTTAAGATATCCCCATATGTTAGTAAAGGCTGCTAAAGAAACCAGCACAGATGCAGAAACTACAAAAACAGAAGACCACAGAGCACAGTTGGAGGAAGTCTTTGATCTGAAAGGTGCTCTTCCTAGCAATAAAAAATTTCTTAACCCCTTGCTTGCATTTACAATTGACTTGTGAACCTTCCTCTGTTTACATCCATGATTAGTAGAAATAGCACTTTCATCATCCGAAGCATGATTTTCCGCAGCTTTCTTCTCCTGCAAAATAGAAACAAACCTCACAACACATGCAGAGAAAACCTCTAGGTCAAGCAAGCAAAATAAGCAAACTTTTCTTACCACAGCAATAATCAGTTTTGAATTATGTTGTTCTTGTGTACAACTCTCATCTTTAACCTTAACCTTCCCACATGAGACATGTTCAATCTTTGACAACCGAATTCTCCTTTGAGCAGTACCTTGCATCGGATTTGTCTTAAATTGTTCATCTCGTGCTGGCCGGGCCCTCCTTACGATTCCACTTTCACCGCTCATAATTGTATTATAGGTCCTTGGTTGCTCATATCCATTGACAGCATTGTACACTTCACCAGTATTATTAACATCCGATGGGAAAGCCGTCTGGAAATTGTTTTGTAATAAAACAACATTGCTCTTTTGGTCATCACCACTGTAATCAAAGGTGTGGCTAAACGACGGTGTTGTCGCAAAAGGAATCCTTCTGTCAATTGCCTCGTGAGGATAAGCAGCTTGCATACCCTACATCATAAAATGAGAATATAACATTATAAAAGAGGCACGACAAGCCCACATTTAATTGTTAGAGCTGCCACTGAAGTTTAGGAAACTACGGTATGTTAGTATCATGGCAAAAGCAGCCAAGATTAACAAAATAATAAATGGCGTTAGAGCTGTTACTTACAGTCATATTGGCTACTTCCACGTCTGAGTTGCTTCCTGAACCACTGTCCTTAACATTTAACATGGGGAAGTTCGGCTGGTGACTGACGGACACCTCACAGGGAATTTGATCCCAGTTAAGATCATAATTCAAAAAGTCTGAAATATTTATCTCATTTGAACCATACTGAAGCCCACATCGACCGTCTGATTCATTGTTTGCTTGATAGTGAAATTCTTGTGGCATATGCACCAGAGGTGGGGAGAATAATCTGTCATCTAACAATAGACCGTCTTTCGGGTTATAATACATGTCAAAGTTCAACGCCTGATCATCCTGCAGGAAATATCAAGTATAAGTACTTGATTAATAAATCCAATGCATTTAAAATCAAATCAAGGGAATGAGAAAAACAAACAAAAGTAATACATATAATAAGATTGACTTCAATTCTATAAATGTTATTAATCATATTTTAAGCAGATCCAACTCTCATAATTTTCAGAGAGGGAGGTAGGTATGTCGATAATTTGAACATAAACACAAACCTACCATTCTCATAATTAGTTTCTCTTTTTTAGCTAATAAAACTAGGTTTTTTATGCTAATGGAAACTGAGTATCATAAATCTCCACTGTGAATTTAAAATATGTCTCCTAAAAGAAATATATCTGAATGGGAATGACTAAACTGAATAAATTATTATATTATACATTATGTCTTACAATTACCAACCTCTAATAACTAGTAATTATAGATCAAAGCTCAGTTAATCTAACCTCTGCAGCTAGTTTTGCAATTTGATTTTGGACATAATGAGCATCATATCCATCGCTATGGTAATCAACTGAGGTTACAACATTAGATATGGTTTCCTCAGAGATATCAGGGATTAAAGCCAGCTGCTTATCCTCTTCCGTGACCTGTGATGTGGATACTGTAATAGGAGCCGGATCAGATTGTATTTCTTCTGGAGAGTAATTGGCAGCCAAAGGAGCTGAAGTAGTTTGCTCCACTTCACCACAGTTTGAAACTTCAACGCTCTCATCATTTTTCTTAAATAATCGACAGAGGACATATGGATTCTGATACAAGTAAAAAAATACAATTAACAATTTAGTACTAATTGTAATCATATTCCTATAGTAATTTCTTAGCTAGATGTAAAAATAGGAGAATAGAAAAGAATTGACCTGTCCTGGGTTGGTACCATCAAGCTCCTTGAGGGTGGGACGATACTCATGCATAACCCAATTAGTCCTCTTCCCTTTGGGTGCACGACCACTGTAGAAAACTAAAGTCTTCTTCATTCCAATCAAGATGGTTCCAGATTTGATTTTACGATCCTTCCCTGTTGCCTTCCAGTATCCATGATTTGTTGCTCTGTTCAATCGATGTCCGTTCGGATACTTTCGATCCTGTGGACAGAAGAAGAACCACTCCGGATCCTTGTTTCGTACCACAGACAAATCTACAACAAAACAAACCCAACAGATGAAAAATCAGCAAAATAGAAAAAGCAATTCAACACTTCTATTTATTACTAAAAACATCATGATCTATTCCTTAAACAGCAAAAACAGTCCAAGGCTTTGTTTGGATAAATAGCTTAATTTATTTATAGCTCAAGTGCTTATCATATAAGTGCTTATGGACCTATTTGGATTGGCTTATTTGAACTCATCCACTGACATTAGTTTTGTTAGACTATTTGGAAGAACTTATGAAAACAGCTTATGATAATTTTCACAAACTTTTTTCGGCTTATTTTCATAAGTTCTGCAATATATATAGCTTATTAAAACAGCTTATAGCACATACAAAAAAGTTTAACTTTGTTATATTTTTCTTTCTGTAAAAATAGCTTATATAAGCTTGTACATAAACACTGTTTATCCAAACAGAACCTATGTATAAGCTATTTTTATAACAAAATAAAAAATAAAGTCAAACTGTTGTAAGATGTTATCATATAAGCTATAAACTGTTTTCATAAGCTCTCCAGAAAAGCTTACGGAAATAAGCTGAAAAGGATTTATGAACATGTAATAAGCTGTTTCCAAAAGCTTTTTTAAACAACCTGATAAGTGCTTATGTCAGTCAATAAACATAAATAATTCAATCCAAACAGACCCTAACGATGCGATCTATACATATATTAAACAAATAAACTACAAATTTTCAACTTTACCAAATGAAGATGAGATTATGAGTATGAAAAAAGTTAAAAAAAGAAAAGAAAAATACCAGGCATGTCCCAGGGTTCCCATTTACAGACATCAATCTCTCTGATAACCCAAACCTCATCACCATTTCCATTGATCTTCGAACGTAAGTAGTAATCGATAAGTTCCTCGTCGGTAGGTCGGAATCGAAACCCTAACGGAAGCGAATTCAGAGACAACACCGCCATCCCATCATCGACCGATGGAACACAATCAAGAGAACCCATAACGTAAAAATCAAAATTAAATATTTTTTTTTAAAAAAAAAAAAACTCTGAATGGATCTTCGATGAATTATTTATGAAGAAGCATAAAATCAGAATCAACGGAATAATTCAGAGGATTTAAGGATGTGATAGTTTTTATCTAATTTTTATTTATTTATGAGATAAGAATGAGTAAAGTAAAAGAAGGAAGAACACGAGTGCGCGATGAAGGAAGAAAGAAAGAAAAGTTAGTTTGAGTGACAGTGTTGTGAAGTGTCATGTTACGTAGGGAGAGAAACCGCGTTTAAATCCATCGTATATACCGCGTAAGATTTTATACCCTTGCTTTAGTTAGAAACTACGGAGATGCCACTAAAGTGTTGTTATCGAAGCGTTGAGAGGAAGGAAAGGGGGAGGGGTAAATTGGGGTGAAAAATATGGGAAGGTTTGGTGAGAAGAAAGGACATGTTGGTGCGCGAATGAGAGTGTGTCACGTGCCGTCAAAATTGGAGGATGGAGCTTACGTTTTACTTGCTGATTAAGAAAACCATGCTTGGCAACCAGTGTACATGTTTGTTTGTAAAAATAAAATAAACAGTCCATGTTTTTTTTTCTGGTGTGTATAATAACCGTATATGTTTTATTTTAGGAAATAACGGTATATTTTGATTGGTTTTTTTAGGCATTAAATCATTCACCAAAAAGAAATGTTGTTTCCAGCTAGAGGATGACTCGTGAATCATATCGAGAGGCTTAAAAAAACTTCTTAATTTTTGGAATTGTATTGTATGATTGGTGAGACCTTATTTTATTTTTCTGTTACAATTATAATTTGTCTTTCGCGATCAATTCGCTGGAATTTTTATCGTGATGTTTAGCATCACTCTTCACCAAAAACACTCTTTGGCATTTTTTTTTAGGGGTAAAAACCTCTTTGGCATGTGGAATGGTTTTTTAAGGCATTAAATCATTCGGCTAAAAAACTCTTTTGACAAGATTAATAAACTAGCTTATACGTTTGTATAGCTAAAAAAATTTCTATTTAGCAGCTATTATTTCATCACAAAATTACAATTTATTTTTCGGATATTGTTTCAAATAATGTTTGAGTTTTATAGTTTATCATTTAAACTGTTATTAGTTTATCTAAAATTTATTTTAACCCTTTATAGTTATTATAATTTAAAATAAAATATATATGTTTTAAATGGAGGGTATAGCGAAGAATTTAGTCTAAGCCCATGTCGAAGAATTGTAGAAACGAGGAACACACTAGAACAGTATAAAATGAAATAAAGATCAAAGGTGTGTTTGGATAGAGAGTTTAAGAGAAAAAGGGAATGAGAGATTTTTTGTTTTTTTTTGTTTTTGTCAAGAAGGAAATGAGAGATTACTTTTCTTTTTTAAAAGAAGAATACTATAAAATATTTTGTAAAAAAAATAATATGGTAAATGGTTATATAATACTTTAATCACATTTAACTCATTTAAAAAAAGTCTAGATCTCCCTTATCATTCACAGTTTCCATCAAAAACAACTCTGACTCCATCCGATTAGGCAACTAAATTGTCGTGGCACGTTGGTTGAGCAAATTGTCCTTAATAAATGGTATGAGAAAATGTAAAATTAAAAAAATTAAAAGAAGGTAAAGTAATAAATAGTTAAGGTATAATAGAAAATGTAACATTATTTTTTTTTTAAAGTAATGTAACATTTCAATGGTATTGTAAATAATTTGGCATAGACTTTTTTTTGCAAAACGATATATAATTTAGGAGGGAGGGAGTATTAATTAAATACTTATACATCAAAACTATAATAATGAAAAGGAAAAAATTTAGGTACAATTCTTTAGGTGCTTTTCATATGGTTCTTAACTAAATTCACCATGATTTCCTTAAATCCATAATCTCTCAAAGTTTGTTATCTCCCAAAAAGTTGTATTTTTAGTTAAGAATCACCTAAAGAATTGTACCTAAGTTTGTCCTAATGAAAATGTCCATTTATTTTAAGAAACAGGGAGAATCTCAAATTTTTTTTAACAAAAGGGAGGAACTCTACTTGTCAATAATAAGACCGCTAATAAAAGCTATTAAATGACTCCATATCAATTCATTTTCCTTTAGCAAAACTATTTCCTTATTATTATCGTTTGGTAAAAGTCCATTAGTAAGGTGTATGAATGCCACTGGTAAAAAAAAATGGTGTGTGAATCTCAATTCAACTTTTTATTTTAAATATTAACAAATAATTTAAGAATGTAATGAAATTTTCCTACGATGAATTCATGTTAGTTACTCTATTGAAATATATGCTTACAAATTATACTCCTAAAATATAGTATTTATTGATTTATTCTTTATTTTTTTGACAAAATTAATTAATTCTTATCTACCATTTTTTTTTAATTATTTCTTTGATTATAAAATTCGTATTTTTTCAAGTAGTCCAGCAGTAAGATCGTATTTTCTTATACATAGGAATATTCCTTATTCCACTATTGATGTCATTTTTTAATAAATTAATCTGCCATTAAATTTTTCAAGTAAATCATTTATTTTAGTAATGTATGAAACAAAGGATTTTGTATTGATTTAAGGCACGATCACGGTGAAAGGTTGTAGACTAGTAATAAAGAAGGACTACTATATATAGACATATTAATCCCATCAAATTTTACACATGTTAGTCTTACTAGGTCTTGTGAGTTTCTTGAGTGAAAAAGTTCTTAAAGTTTCTGATCACAATGTCGTCGGGTCACGATATCATCTTCAATAGTGGATCTCTTCGAAGAAATAGTGACGATATAATCATTAACAGTGGATCTCTTTGAAAAAATCATTCTGGAAAGCTTACATTTAGAGTCTTCATCACTTGTTTTACAGCTACATTTGGAGGTTTAATTTTCGGCTACGATATTGGCATCTCGGGTATACATTCAATCTCTTTTTACATTCCGTTTCTTTATATTTTTATTATTACTATTTTTTTTAAGAGATTTTTATTATTACTATTGGATGAAATTAAACTCCGGGGTTTATATTCGATCTCCCAATCACTCAATTTCATAACTTTTTCACCCCCAACCATCAAATCATTCCCTAAGAATGAGGCCACTATCACCAAATAAAAGAAGAAGACGTAAATGCAGTTTTGATCAATTTGAATCCTTTTATTTTATTTTCTGTAGTTTTGGTTGCTTCATTTGTTAAGTCGTAGACTTTAGTCTCCATTGTATTTGGTCCTTAATTTTTGTTGATGTGGTGATCATTCAAGTGACATAGACATACCACTCGTATATCTGTCACAACCATGTCATCTTTCGTTTTAATTAAACGACTTCAAACAAATTTCATTATTTCTAAATTTAAAAAATTGATTAAAAACTAAATATTACAAAGGAAAAAACTTAAGTACAATTCCTCAGGTGCTTTTCGTATGATTCTTAACTAAATTCACCATAATTTCCTTAAATCCATAATTCTCTCAAAGTTTGTTATCTCCAAAAAAGTTGTATTTTTAGTTAAGAAACATCTAAGGAATTGTACCTAAGTTTTTTCCTATTACAAATTCCTCAAAAACATTACAAAATATATGATTATACATGCCTGAGTTTTAGGGATATTATGATCTTTTATTACAAAATAAAAAAAAAATGATCAATGTACTGTGACCAACGATTCTTTTGGTTTTTCCGCTCGTGTTTTTATTTTATTTTTACACTCATAAGTATATTTTATATAACGTGGATAATAATTGTCCTACCAAATATGTATAATAATTGATTTGGAAGCAAATTCGTAACAAATCATTAGATGATTTGATTTTGTTACCAAAAAAAGATTGATTTCATTTTAATATATTTAATAAAATATACTTTTCCATGAATAACATTAAATTCGTAATTTTTTTTCATAAACATCAAACCACCGCCACCACCATCGTCTAGTTTCCAAGAACCTTGCAAATCACTAGTCTATAAAACACACCCAAAAAAAAAAGTCGAACCCAATTATCTGCTTCTCCTTGTATTAAACCAAACCCTAAACATCACAAAAAACAAATCTTCGCTTCCACAACACAATCACGCATGTTTTTTTCCCTAAAAAAAAAAAAAAAAAACCATGTTTTTTCCCACCTACTTCACTACACCATCAATTAATCCTTAAAATGTCCTCGTGAGCTTAGCTTAAGAACAATGCATAATATATTTAAGGTTCAGAGTTCAAGTCCCAACCACAAAAAAAAATCCCCAAAATCGGTCTAATGAACACACATCTAAAATGGTGGACCCAAACAAAATCAAAAGGTTCACCATATTCAGCAACCTCCAGGGACGGATCTATTCATGTTAGTGTGGGGTTGGTGCCTGCACTAACATTTTAAACTTGGTCAATA
>Ga0228710_1000466_pt1 | contig 50994 bp, 24 predicted proteins | sample MedpolnodulmetaG_FD_177995 | JGI IMG/M metagenome (GOLD analysis project Ga0228710, IMG submission 177995) | Root nodule microbial communities from Medicago polymorpha collected in Santa Monica, California, United States - pink nodules | ecosystem: Host-associated > Plants > Roots > Nodule... | reverse complement strand
ACTTGGTTTTATATGACCTGTGACTCTAATTTGGACCTTTAACCTTTTTCAATTGGTTTTATCTACTTCATGTGAAAGTTCTAACAAAATGATGAGCTATTTTTGTAGAAGAAAAAGAAAAAAAAAAGGGGCGCCGTCCTTTTAAAAATTCAATTTTAACTTATTGAAACCCTTTGTTTATCATCTCTCCCACTTGGTAACCCATTGCTCTCATTTTTATTTTCATTTTGCAAAGTCCTTCTCATCTTACTTACAAATCTGTAACATTTGTTGTGCAGAAAATATTGACTTCTCCAATTCTCCCTCTTTTTTCTTTAGAAGAAAGCAAGGTGTATAATTATTTTTTGCTTAAATTGTTTTTTTTTCTTCTTCTTTTGATCAAGCAACTATGAAATTCATCCCTTTTTTTAGGTATAAGCTATGCGTCCTGATATTACTACTTCTTTTTTGCCTTATCTCTCTTAGGACTTTGATGGGATCGTATTTTGATATGATTTTTTAAGCATGTTTGATCACATGTTAATTTTAGGGTTCGTTTGGTGCACATGATAGGAAGACAGGATATGATAAAATTATCATATTCTACTTAAATCCCTTGTTTGGTGCACCAATATGAAAGGATAAAATAATCATATTGCTTATCCTATTCTATTCATCCTTCATTATTTCAATCCTATATTTTAATTGGGTTAGAAACAAGATAGCAAAAACACACGCATGTACACCTTTCGAATCTCGTAACTCCCATTTCTTTTTATTTTTTAATGTCTCGTTTTCCCTTCTTTTTAGCTCATCGTAATTGCTGCTTATCTTTGCACTTTTTTTTTATTTTTTTATCTTCAGGATAATATTGATATCATGTACTTTGTATAAAGAATATAAAAACAAAGGATAATACTGATATGGTGTTGCTGTTTTTGCATTTACTTCTTAAATTATATTTTCTTTCGTCATGGATTATGTGCATATTAATGAATTTTGCTTAAAGAAATTATTATATATTTTCCATAAAAAAAGACATGTATTTGTTTCATATGGATAATTTTGTCATTTAAATATAAGATATATATTTTATCATGTCAAATATTAAGTGTGTATCAAAACATAAAAGGATAAAATAATATTATCATGTTCATGTGTGTACCAAACATTTGATAGGATAAATATTATCATGTTACTATCATATCCTTATCCATCACTTTATCCTATCATGTCTCTATCCTATCATGTGCACCAAACGAACCCTTAGGTTTTAAGTTTGTCTTTTATATTTTAGATTAGATATTAGATATTTTAAGTTGGTCTCTTTAAAAAAATTGTTTGAAGTTGCTCCAAAATGCTAATAATAGCATTGTGTTTTTCTATAAAAGATAATAGACACTCATTAAGGATTGATTAATGGGAGATTCTACGGTGCAGTCAGGAAACTGACTTTTTTGATTTTAATGTTTGATTCATTTTTAAATGGTTGATTACTGATTAATGATCAATAGTAATTCATCTAGTAATGTTTGCAACATCTTGGACTTACAGGTACTATTTTATCGTTGACATCTTTAACATGCAAACAGATTTGATGATATTATGTGATAGTCTTAAGCGTTACACTTAAAACAAGGTAGGATAAAATTAGATTAAGTGTAGTCTTGTTAATATGATTAATTGATGATACTATGAGGACTGAACTTTTGATGCCACTGTACAAACAGTGGGGTGTTACTCACTACACTTTTGATGTTATAATGTTAACTTCATCAGAAAAATCATTTTCACGACTTCGCTATAATACTATCCATTTTCTAGACTCTTTGTTGTTGTTATTCAAAGTGCCAAGTGTTATTGTAATCAAGTAAGTTGATAAATGAAAAACTTTTCGAAGTGACAATTGTTATCCTCTCGTAAATATATGAGAGTGTGTATTTAATTTTAAGTTTATCAGAGTGATTCTAATGGAGATTGACTTCTACGCTCTCAAGACCTGGCATATACGACGTAAATGTTCGACAGTTATTTCCACTACTTGATTCAACCAAAACTCACCAACTTGGAGACGCCTTTGCCTTCGTCGTTGGACTACGAATCTAGTAGCAAATCAACGCGGGGGAGGTTGAGCAACAATCGCATAAGCTTGAACATGAAAACCGTAAATCAAAGATATAGAATGATAAGATTGGTACTTTTTAAACTATTAAGTCATGTGTGTTTGCTTCAAGTTATATTTGCATATTTTTTAGAATAAAAAGATAGAAATATACATACATGTGTTTGCTATAAGTTTACTAAATTTTATTCCCGGTATAAAATGTTCTTGGAAATAGAAATATTTTCCCAAAGCCAAAGGTAGGTATAAAGTTCCCACAAAAATTGGAATAAATTCTTCTACAATTACATATTATAATCCTTATTTTTATGGTCCTCGAAATATTATGAAGTCAACCAAACATATTTTTTCTAAATACTTTGGAATAAAATTTCTATCTTTATATTCCAAGGAATGCTATTCTTAGGAATAAATTGGTAAACATAAAACAAACACACCCTAAGTTTGAGGACAACCGGTTATGACAAGTAATTTACATAGGTCTACCAATGGACCCCTGTTTTTGAGGTCCATCCTAGGGGCTTCCATGAAATTTTATATAATTATTTATTTTAATCATACACAAAATTAGAAGTTATTGATCTGTTCTTTCTCAAAGATACCTATCTAATTCCATAAATGACTAGAAAGATGATGTTAGTCAAGTGGCGACAAACGTAGTGTGAGTTGGGAGGTACCCTACAAATACTCTGACGCTCAAGTTAGTAAGAGAGTAAAGTGTAAGTTAAGTGATATATTGTATGTATTCCATGATGATAGTGAATGGTGTCTTTTATAAGTGCGAACATAAAGCCTTTGGAATAATGAGGAGAAACCGTTATATTCAGCTTTGCATTAGTGATTTTCTTGGCATATGATAAGAGCTGATAAATGGTTACAAAATCGAAGAATATGAGGCTGGTCATTGACGCGTTTTGAAGAGGATTCCGGATTCATGGATTTGGACTTAATATGCTTAGGCCTAAGTGTCAAACGCAGGCCTTCGCAAGATTGTGACTCTGCTTGGTGAAGGGTTTTCAAACCAAATGTATCATTCAGGCCTGGTAGGGGTTAAGCATGAGCCTTTGCCTAGTCCAAAACACCAAATAGAAAACTTCTAGCACATGAGCAAAATTGGAAAAAAAAAATAAAAATATCGACAAAAAGTTTTATAAAATGAAAATAAAATCCATAATATGATGTTATTCAATCACTTTTTTAACTTATAAAACAGCGTTTGGATGATATCTTTCGAAGAAATTATAAACAGCACAAAAAAAGAAAATCAAGATTCTAGATCATTGTCATTTGATAAGTGCTCAAAAGTGATATATTTCATGTGTTAGTTTAGGCATTTTAGTGACTTGTTTTGCAAGATTATATATGGAAAAGCTCTAATTTTATGCAAATATGTCATATATGCTTTATGTGCCTTACTATACCCTTTTTGTGTAGGAAAATACAAGTAAGGACCAAGAAATCAACCAAAATGCAAAGTCGGCTCGCTTAAGCGACCTCCCATTCGCTTAAGCGAACAAGTTTCAGAGAGCACAAGGTCAGCTCGTTTACAGCTCGCTTACTGTTCGTTTAAGCGAACGCAACAGGATAAGGCTACGTGACAGTTCTCAATGGCCAACAGAAGATTTTCCAGCCGTTCGCTTAGGCGAACGAGATAGATTCAACAAAATAAATAGCTTTTCTCTCATATTTCAGACATTCTTCTTCATTCTTTTTGAAATTTTTCTGATTTTTAGAGAGAGAGGGCATTTCTAGAGAGAGAAACATGAAACAAGAGTGTTAGAAGTGGATTCTTTCCAAGATTTGTTGAGACATCATAAATCTTGTCATGAATCTTCATCTTTTCTTCCATTTTTGCATGGCTACTATGAAAGTAAGTAGTTAAACCTATCCTTTGGGGTTAGAGATACATGATCAAGTTAATATGTACTTTTTTGATACTTATATATATGATTTTAGCAATACTTTACTTAATGTTGATTTTATTCTTGTGTTTAATGTTATATCTTTGATTTGAAATGATGTTGAAAGATGCTTTTGAATTTAGGGTTAGAATAATAGTCTAGCAAAACTTTAATTCTAGACATGGAATATAGGTTTTGATAATCACTTTGAATATTGGAACTCAAAGCTTTTGTATCGTTTAATAGTTTGGAAAATCGATAATACAACGATGCAATCGACTATTGGATTGTTTAATAGTTTGGGAAATCAACATTTAAATGATCCATTAGAAATCACGACATCATTTAGACACGAATGATGTTGTTGAGCAATATGTGATAATATCGAGTAAAGCTAGAATCCATTTAGGTAATCATAAGAGTACATTATTTAATGCCTGGTCAACGACTCTAACCCCAGGCGTGAACTGCCCGACCTCGTCTCAATTTTATTGCTATATTCCAATTTAGATTAGTTTTTAATCAATCAATCATTTGAACCATAAGTTTAGAATGATAACGATTGTTGAACGGCTTGAATATCGCGCTAGTTCCTGTGGAGACGATACACAAAAATACTTACTTTTGATACAACATCATCTTTCTGAGACACTCGATGATTTCGGATCCCGCCATTTGTAACCGTTTACCAACGACTATAAACGTAGAAATATCGACAACATGCACCTCCATATACTGAGAGACTATTTAATCTTTCAAGGTACAATTTATATCCATTAATCTTATCATTGCTCAAAATAGTGATTATTAAGCGTTAGAGTGTTTGCAAGTACACCACTATCCACCGCTCCGGTGATCAAGTCAGATCAGTCTCTTTGACAAAATTCCTACAATCCATATATTGTCCGTCCATGCATGTAGCACCTTACATTTAATTTCATGCACAAAACCGAGACACACTCCCGCCATCCATCCACGCCTGCAACATCTTCACCCCTCACGCAAGAAAGAAGACACTCAAGTCAATCAACGACCCTCTTCTTCATTCACAACTATGATATTATTATTCTCATCACATTGCGATATCAATCAATAGCATAAACTAAATTAAATTAATTAAACAAAACAATGCTTCGAATCTGTTTTAGAAGAACACGACCCCTTCTTCGTTTCCCTAATCCCCACAAATACTACATTTCTTCTTCATCATCTTCAAATTCACATTCACCAGAGAAGATTTCACTAAATCCCCAAATTACCCCTCCAACCGTTCCTAACAAACTCTCTCCTGTAACCCCTTCCTCATTCCTCTCCAAAACCTCCGTCGTCGCTCTCTCCACCGCCGTCGTCGCCTCCGTTGCATTCCTCTCCTACGATTACGGCCGCGAAAGCAAATCAGATCAATCCAATACCCCTAATCCTCTCTACACAACCGCCGAACACGCCGCGCATCGTTCCGCCGAATCTATCAACCGAATCTTCCACCACGTGAAACGAACAAGCCTCGCCGCTACTGTTCTATGGCAGTCGCTACGGTCGGTGTTATCTTCCGCGAACCACGAGGTTCGGTCTGGATTCGAGATTCGTGTGGCGGCGTTGCTTGCGGATATTTCGGCGGCGAATTCGAGCCGGAGAGCGGCTATTGTTGGTGCTGGTGGAGGTGCCGTTGTGGATTGGTTGCTTGATTCTGTTGCGGTTGTGAAGGATGCTGGTGGTGGTACTCAGGCGGAGGCGGCGAGAGCGTTGGCGTATTTGATTTCGGATCCTGATGTTTCTGCTGCTGTTTTCGCGCGGCCTCACGCTGTTCCGAATCTTTTGAGGTTTATCTTCTCTTGCAAACCGCGGCGTTCGATGAATAAAACGGTACTTGATTCTTTCTCAGTTGTAATAATCGATTTTATTAAGCTTGAATTAGACCTAGTTTGAGTTTTAGATGTTGTAGTTTTTGTTTAATAATAATGCATTTGATAATGTAGATGACCTTGTTTTGGATAAACAACTTATCTGCAGCTTATAGCACAAGCACTGACGGATAAGCTATTTCGTTAGCAAAAGAAAAAGTGAAGTTAGATTGGTTTTGTATATGCTATAAGCTGTTTTCATATAAGGTATCTGGGAGAACTTATGGAAATAAGCTGAAAACAAGTTATGAACAATGTCATAAGCTGTTTTCATAAGTTCTTCCAAAAAGTCTCATAAAATTTATGCCGCTAGATAAACTCAAATAAGTCAATCTAAACAATTTCATAAATGAATGCAAGGTTTACTCCTGTGATGCTGTAGGTTGTGTCTTTTTTCTTTCTCTCTGGTGTGAGCACTGGTAACATCATGAAATTTTTTATGGCAGAAGAATTCGAGACGTAGTGCATTTGATGTTTCTGATTCTTTGAAAGGTAGGAGCATGCTTGTGGCCGCTATAATGGACATTGTTACATCCAGCTGTGACAATGCAGAGAAGGTATCTTTTAGGCCGTCTTTGCCTGGAAATGCTGAAACCAGAGATATTGCTGCTGCCCTGCAAGTTATTGAGGAAGGGGGTTTGCATTTGGACGAGCCTCCAGACGATGATGATGATGATGGTGGCAGGATAGGAAGGAAAGGGATTGGAATCAAGATACTTGGAGGTACATCTGTTTTAGGACTTTCAAGGACCCGTGATGAAATGAAGTTTGATAATACTGATTTTGATCATGAAGAAGAACCACTGAAGCACAGGACACCAACAACCCTCGTGTACCATAAGTTTGATGATTCGCTGGTAAAACAAAATATGTCCTCTGTTGTTGTACCCGGTCTCTGGGATGATTTACACTGTGAACAAGTTGCTGTTCCTTTTGCCACCTGGGCATTGGCAAATTGGGCAACCACATCAAAGTTGAATAGATCTCGTATTCAGGAACTAGATCAGGATGGAAATGCTGTCTTGTCTGCTCTAATGGCACCAGAGAGATCTGTAAAATGGCATGCGAGTTTGGTGGTGCGGTTGCTTTTAGAAGACCGTGATACACCTTTGAATGAATCTGTTTCTGATTGGAGTTCCAATCTTCTTTCTACTATATTGCATGCATGTAAGCATGAAGATGTTTCGTTGGCTCGGGTAGCTTTTTCTGCCTTTCTTTTATCTGTTGAGAGGAGTCCTGGGGTGCAGAAGACTGTGATGGAGAAGGGTCTTAATTCGATGAGAGACATTGCTAAGACAACAAAGCATATGCAGGTGCAAGAAGCAATAGCAAAGACATTAGAACTACTCTGTACAGGAGATCGTCATTTATCTCTTGAAGAGAGTCAGAAGTGGTCGGGTATTCTCATTCCCTGGGTTTTTGGAACATTTTCTTCTGATATTATCCGAAGTTCAGCCATAAAAATACTGTCTCAGATCCTTGAAGATTATGGAGCAACATCTGTACCACTTTCCCAAGGATGGTTGGTCATGCTGTTAAATGAAGTACAAAATTCCATCAAGAAATCAATTGATAAAGGAGTCAGTCAACCAAAAAGTGATAAAGTGAAGGTATAAAAATAATTTTCTCTCTTGCTGTTGAAAAAATGGCATACTATAGTTATCTGATTGTGCTGCTTCAATTCCAAGTCAACTTTTGATTTATGTTTTAGCTGTCTTAACTTTTGCAGACTTTAATCAATAATGCAAATATTGCTTCTGCTGCACAAGTTGCAAAGCAGCTTTCAAGTGCTGTTGTTAATCTGGCAGCTAAACAATTGAGAACTGTGTCTAATTCTGAGGATATATCCCTACTTGTAGATTTTCTTTCCCTGGAACCTTTAGCAGGGCCGTTTAAAAGTTTAAAAAAGGATAGTCTGCCTAAATTCGGTGCTGCAGATTCTGCCTTGGCAACCCTTAAAGGTATTAAGGCTCTGACTGAAGTATGTGCAGAAGACTCCGAGTCTCAGGACAAGATTGTTGATTTTGGCATTTTATGTTTGCTGAGGCGCTTTTTGTTGAATGACGATTATGAGAGACTGGCTGCTATTGAAGCTTATGATGCATCATCAAGAGCGCACGAGGGGCAGGAAAGGAAATCAAGTGAAGGTGAGGAACCACCTAGATCAGATATAAATGATCCAGCTAGTGTCCGAGTTCCCCCAGCAGCTCATATCCGCAGGCATGCAGCTCGGTTGTTGACCATCCTCTCACTGCTTCCCAGAGTCAAGAAGATAATTATAGCTGATAAAACTTGGTGTAGTTGGCTTGATCATTGTGCTAATGGTAAGATTCCGGGTTGCAGTGACCTTAAGTTGCAAAGTTATGCCAGGGCAGCACTTTTAAATATATTTTGCAATGACCAGATTAATGGAAGGTCTGACAGTGCCGGCTCTTCTGGCGGTACCGGCCCTTCTGGTGGTGGTGTAAATAATTATAATTTGTGTCCCCGTTATGATGACATGATATTTTTGATAAATTCTCATCTTCCTCACTGGAAGTGTTCCAATGAAACATATCAGCAAGGATCTTTCTCGGAAGACATATATGTAGCCACATCTGCTGTTGTTGAGGATGGGACCAGATCCTTGAATGATGGGACCTGCTCTAGTGGTTCAAGTGATTCAACTAAAAGCAGCCTAGATGCAGATTGTCCTCCACTAGATGTGGTTTTTGTCCATGGCCTCCGTGGCGGCCCTTACAAAACTTGGCGTATATCTGAAGACAAATCCTCAACTATGTCGACCTTGGTAGAGAAAGTTGACGAGGAAGCTGGAAAGCTTGGAACCTTTTGGCCTGGTGAATGGCTTTCCAATGATTTTCCCAACGCTCGCTTGTTTACCCTCAGATATAAGGTTTGACTTCATAAGATTTTGATCTGTCTGCCTTAGAAAGATTACTCTAGCTTATAAATTTTGTAGGTTTTTTTATTGTTCATTCTACTTCTAACAGATTATTTAGAACTTGCCTCATGCATGATCCCCTTCACCTAACTCTTGATTCTTTATACAGACTAATCTCACACAGTGGTCTGGAGCTAGCTTGCCTCTTCAGGTTACACTTTTTTCACTTCTTTATCTGTTATTACTCGATCAATAGTTTAATAAACAGAATCGGATTTTAATTCTGCACCATTAACTTGATTTTTAAGTTATTTGCCAATCCTTGCCGTATATGATCTGAGATGGGGTTTTCATCCTCTATGAGCCTTGTTAAGGGTTGTAAAAAACTATCGTTATCATTGTGGATTTTGAAGCATTATCATACGCAGGCTTCAAAGTTGTAATTTCAGCATCTGTTCCTATTGTCCAATACTGGAAGCACTATTACATGATCGTGTAGTCAATGTTAACATCATTGCAAAACACACGGTTCTGTAAGTACATTTGTGGTTCTCAAATATATTTTTTATCTTACTTCTTTCCCATGCTTAAATAAATTCTTATTGAAGTGAGCCTGATTTTTGTGGATGAAGATTTAAATAGTGTTAACTGCGATTTGAATTGATGGGCTGTGAACAAATATGTTTTCACTACATCATTAAGTTTCTGCGTTATTTATTTGCTTTTGTTCATGTTCCAGTTTGCAAACTACTGACATATATGACAGCACTGAAAATACTTCATAATTTTCCACTACCCTAATCAAGTCTATCTTTTTACTCATGATCGAAGGATATATAGTTCTCTTCATTTCCTGTCTCATGGAAATGTTAAGCCATTAGAACCTGTGCGGCATAACCTCTCCAAAAGGGGGCCTGTTGCACAAGGCTTCCACTAGATGGAGTCTAAAGCGGAGATGCTGTTTTTTGGATTTGAACCCGTGACATCCATCACAAGGCAAGGCAGCAATCTTGCCTCTACTTTCCAGTTACATTCTAGTTCATATACATGTTTATTTGAAACTTGCAGGAAGTTAGTTCTATGCTACTGGAGAAACTTGTTGCTGCAGGAATTGGGAATCGACCTGTTGTTTTTGTTACTCATAGGTTAGTGTGGCAGTTGGACAAAAACACAACTAGTTGTTCTGATGTTTTTTAATTGTAGTTTCTTAACATTTGGGATACCTAGTTATCTGTTTTATCAAATTGAGCCTCACTTTATTTGGATTTTCCTCGTGGTTCTCTTTCCTTTGCAGCTTGGGGGGTTTGGTTGTGAAGCAGATTCTTCACACAGCAAAGGAGGAAAAATATGATAATCTTGTGAATAACACAAGAGGAATAGTAAGTATCAATCAACTCCTTAATTAAATATATGTTTAGAAAATCATACGCCCTTTTTTTATGCTTTATTTTTTGCTGCAGGTGTTTTATAGCTGTCCACATTTTGGCAGCAAACTTGCTGATATGCCTTGGCGAATGGGCCTTGTACTTCGTCCTGCTCCAACGGTGAGCATTTAAAGTTGATGTCTCCATTCAACAGTAGATGTTAATTAGTGTACTATTATAATAAATTGCTTCATGTAGAAGAATTTTTAGCACTTGGTCCTTAATGTTATACAGATAGGAGAGCTAAGAAGTGGGTCTTCAAGATTGGTTGAGCTTAATGAGTATATTCGTCTACTCTATAAGAAAAGTGTCCTTGATGTCCTAAGTTTTTGTGAGGTAATCAGCAGTTTAGTTTTTCCTTGTTAGTATCATGCTAGTGTCTTCTTTTGAGTTTGAGTTGTCACCATTTTTCTGCAGACCAAGGTAACTCCAATAGTGGAAGGTTATGGTGGATGGGCCTTTCGAATGGAAATTGTACCAATTGAGTCAGCATATCCTGGATTTGGAGAACTAGTTGTAAGTATATTGTGAAACTATATCTAATGTGACAGGAAAAATAAATTAAATGAAAAATGAAACATTTTTTTGAGTAAGCTGCAACTGAAGTGAGCCCCTCCTGAACTCCCAGCTGCAGAGGCAGTTCCCCCCGCCCAAGAATAAATTTCCTTTTTCCTTTTTAAAACAAAATAGACTGCAGTAACTAGTGATACTGCCGCTTTAGTTTAATGATTTTATGTCATCGCTTTTATTTTCATGATGATTTTGATTGGGTTAACTGTGCCTTTTCTCATCTTAATAATCTGCTTGAAAGATACTTGGATTTGGTTTGATTGCACTGTTCAATTTCCATTTTATTGACTTGTATGTGGCCTGCTTGTTATATGTGTGCTATTTGTTCCTTCATTTCTGTTTTGTACACCATTGGTATGCCGTCAACTAGAAGCCTGCATTATGTGCAGAAGTTATTTACAGTTGTCAGAAAAAAGTATCCGTGAGTTGCATCATTTTATAGTGATTTAGTCGATGGTCCTATGTTAGGTGCTTTAATAACATTTTATCTGCATGTCCTTTTAGATGTGCAAGCTTTAAGCCTGCATACTACAGTATGATTTTCCCAATTAACTCTTATTCTTCCAGTAGTCCTTGGAAACTGAAACTTTTTTTGGGGTGGGGTAGAAGGGGTTGTTCTAGCCTCTAGAGGGTCTTATTGGACCTAGGATGCATGAGAAATAAGGATTTTACCACAACCATGGGCACTTGGTCATACCAGTTTTACCACAATTTCTAGATCTGAAACATTGGGAATGGTAAATATAACACTCATGTGACAATTCATGAGATTCCAGTTTATAGATGTCTTTTTGTTTGATGCAACTGGATTTGCTTCATATTAATATATTTTTTTATCAAGTATTTTTGTCATTTCGGTGCTATTGACCGTAATATTTTCTGTTTATTTTTTCTTTGATGTATCTTAAAGTGCACAAGCAGACCCTTGATTTAGTTTAAAGTACATTGTGATCCCGACTCATTAAAATCCAAGGGTAGATACACCCTTGTTTAATTTTTGACAAATTCATATCAGAGGACTCTATCCAATATTTTATGTTTCTGTCTTTTGGGTATATCGCTTACTTTAATCCTTGCTTTCCTATTTATCTTGAAAATTCGAAAACAGGTATTGGAGTCAACAGATCATATAAATTCTTGCAAACCAGTGAGCCGCTTAGACCCTTCTTATACGGAGACATTAAAGTTCTTACAGAAATTAAAAGATGCTGGGTTTAGTTGGTGACCTTTTACTGTTGTTGTGGACTGGGCTGAAAGCCTCAAATTTTAGAGAGAAGCTGAGTTACGCAGAGATCAGGGCGACGATGAAACATGCTATACCTAAGTAGACATGTTTCAATAATAGATATGTAAATACTTCTGAAGAGCTAGGTAGGCGTATCTGTGTGACATTTACATGTCAAATGCATGGGAAGCTTGTGGTGTTCTGTGGCATCGACTTGACACCATTTAACATGTTTAGTGAAGGTCCAAGGTGGACTAAGAGTTTGGCATGCCTAACTTGCATATTTTTTAATTCTTTGATCATTCTTTCGGTGCTTCGAATTTGTCAGTGTTGGAGATCAGCTTGCCCTTTGGTATTGTAATCAGTATCTCTTGTACATAAATAGGATACACAATTGTAACCCATGCATACGTATATTTATGTATATTCCCTTATTTTTGTTAATTGTTATTGTTAGGTGTTAAGCATTAGAGATTTTGGTTTCCATTTCTATTTTGAAAGTAATTCTACTTCGATTCCTCAACAAAGGGCATCATTGGATAGTTGGATGCCATTGATAAATTTTGGTCTGGCTAGTGAAGTGGATTTTTATTTTATTATAATTTTGTTTCTAGTTTCTCTTCCCTTGTTTTTTTGTTCGTTTTCTCTTCAAACAAACTAAAAGTTCATGTTAAATTGCAGTTTTCTCTTCCTACTCTTTCCATTTCAAAATGAGTGTCGTTTTATCGGAAACAATTGTTTGAAAATGAATGTCACTTGCACTTTTCAATATTGTTTTAGTAAAATTGTCATGTCTTTTGACACCATTATTACTTTTACTAATTTGTGCCTAAACACTTCAAATGACATTTATTTTGAAGTAGACATTTATGCCGCTTGCATGTATAAATTAAAAGGAAATGCTAATGAGTGTTTTAAAGATGTTTTTTAACAACCTTAATTAGTAAATTTTTATAGAAATCGAATTTAATGCATTAAAAATTCAACTATAACTTTTACAGTGAACATTTTCATAGTGCTAACCATAACTTAAATTCTAATAAAGGTAAAAACTGAAAATATTTATTTGGCATGTAATAATGGGAGTAAAAAATTTAAAATGATAATTATAAAATTGGATTTGGAGGTTAACACTATCCTACTAGGAAGGAAGAAGAATAGCATTGCAATGTTGTTAATAGCGAAACCCACTCAACTACAACAACCATGGTTACCATCAACGATTCCCAATCGAACACGCTTCAACAGCAGAAGAAGAATCATCATTCTCAACAACAGCAACGAAAACAACAATAACTCTTCTTATCCACCGTTGGTTAGAAAAAGAAACCGCTATCGAAAACTTTACCCTGGTGAAACCACCGGAATCACCGAAGAGATGAGATTCGTTGCCATGAAACTCCACAACGACGAAACTAACACCCTCAACAATACCACTTCTGTTGTAGTAGAAGACGCTAAAGGACAAATCCCTGACACGTGGTGTCCTTCTATGAAAGGCTTTCTTCGATTCTTGGTTGATAATCAACTAGTTTTTGCTACACTCGAACGCATTGTTGATGATTCCGATAACGTTTCATGTAAGTTCAATAATTCATTGCAGTTATTAAGTGTTTGTTTGGTTATATTATATGGTAGACAAAATTGACTTTGAATTCATTAATTTGAGGTTGTAAATCGCGTTTCGAGGTGAAAACTTAATACTTATAGATTTTTATGTTATGTATATAGAATGACTTTTGTTATCTGTTATTAAAAACTGACATCCACCAATAACATGTTTGAATTGACTTATTTGAACTCAATTACTCACATAAGCACTTCTCAGACTGTTTGGGAGAGTTTCTGGTAACAACTTATCACATAAGCTGTTTGTAGCTTATTTCTATAATTTATCTGGTTAACTTATGAAAACAACTTATACCTTAAAAGAAAAAATTTTTTGAATTTGTTTTTCTGTTTATAGAAATACCTTATACATAAGCACTTACATGAATGTGTAACAAAACACTTATAGGATATAGGATAAGCGCTTATGCTCATTGTTTTAAATTGTGCTCCCGCAATATAACAGATTTTGTGGTCTCTGCAATGGCATCACAACCGCAATTTCAACCTCATCAGCCGCAATACAAAGGCTCACAGCCTAACTACAACCATAATTGAAAACCATTGCTTATTCTACAAGCTCTTAATAGTTGTTTATTCAAATAGGGCCTAAAACATTTGTGAAATTTATTTTTGATTTGATTTAGTTATGATGGTGAATTTTTTTTTGCGTGTTTGAATTGCAGATGCGTACTTGAGGAAAACTGGATTGGAAAGATCTGAAGGGATTTTGAAGGATCTAGAATGGTTCAAGGAAGAAGGTGTTGAGATTCCCAATCCAAGTTCACCTGGTACTAAATATGCCAAATATTTAGAGGAACTTGCGGAAAGAAGCGCACCTTTGTTTCTTTCCCATTTCTACAATATCCATTTTTCTCATATAACTGCTGGCCAGGTTATTACAAAGAAGGTACTCATTTTTCCCCTCTCCTAAAGGGAACCCAATCTAGTTAGGGGGAGCTTTTATGGTTCTTTACTCACAAAAAGTTTCTTATTAGTTTAGGGATGTTTATGGTGAAGTTAAACATTCGAAAAAATTGAAACGTAGAACCTAATTTTAACTTATATGAGAATTTATTGTTAACCCGACAAGGTATGGTCGGATAGCTAGTAGGTTGGACCCTATAACCATATGTCCAGCGTTCGAATCCTGGTGATGAGAATTGAGATGGATCTAGGAGTTGCCCCTTAACGGATGAGGTTAAACTGTGAGGATGCCATGAGTCCATTCCCAGATTATAAAAAACGTGAATTTATTGAATAAAAAACTCATCATCTTTTACTCACAAAAAAACTCATTAACTCATTATTATAGCTTATGAGACAACATTGAAAAATCTGGAATGTAAAATCTGATTTCAACTTAATGCGAGAGAAGGTATTGTTTAAAATATTTGAGTAATTAGAAGATTCTTTTAATATTTCTGTTTTTCTATTAGTACTTCTTGAGAAACATACCCAACTTGCTCTGACAATTAGAGGAGAAATCAGTGTCACTGAAAAGAGAATTTATTTTCTTTTACTTTTTCGCTAAGGTATCAATTATTCACTTGGAAGGACTGGAAACTAGCAATGTAAATGAAGAAAGTGATTTGTATCAGTGTTAGAGCCTAGAGTAGTGAGTGAATGAGTTAGTCATGGATGGATTAGATTAGTTGATGATCTGATTTGATTGTATTTTTAAATAATAAGTGAGAAGAGTATTTGATTAGTTAAAAAGTTAGCGATAAGATATGGCTCCATAAGTGAGATTGAGAAAGAGAGACATCAAAATAGAGTGCTGTCAAACCACAACTCAAGATTTAGCTTACCTTGAAGAGTTGAAGTTCTAAGATTGGGAAAAGAGATTCCGATTGCATGTATCATGTTGTTACTTGTGTGACTATTTCATGTTATGAATAATGACTCTTGAATGTTGGATCAATAGGAGATCATATCAAGCAATCGTGAAGAATATTGTGTGAGCTTTTGTTTTTCTTTTAATTTCAGCCATTTCATTGCATGATACCTTGATTTTTTGAATTTGACACAGATATTATAAGAATGCACAATGTAATTGTAGGTGTTTGTGCACACATGTGAATATATGTGTACATTTATACACACAAACATACATATTGTCTTTCCAATATTTATAGGTGGGAAATCCTGTAGTCAACTCTGAATCAGACCTAAGGAATTCCTTGTTTAAGAATTTAATTATGTACATATCATAAAGTGATAAAACCATCAAGAATTTCTTTAAGCATGCCATTCTATTGTTGTTGCTTGTAGGTTTCTGAAAAGCTCCTGGAAGGTAAGGAGCTGGAGTTCTGCAAATGGGAAGGAGATGTACAGGAAATGCTGAAAGATGTACGTGAGAAGCTTAACGTGCTTGCAGAGGTAGATTACTAGGAATTCTTTAATTGTGGCTTTACCAGCATAATATTTAGATGGTGCATTATACTTATTTTTTATGTGATTTTTTGTGCAGCATTGGACTCGGGATGAAAAAAATAAATGTTTAAGAGAAACAAAAAAGTCATTCCAGTTTATGGGACAGATTGTTCGTCTGATCATCTTATGAAGAGGCTGGTGGGCGCTCTGTTTTTTTTTGTTTTGTTGATATCACTGACTTTTTTATGGTAAGCCTTCTAAAAACTCTATTCTTTCTTTAACTATTCAAATCGGTGCTTTTAATTGATAGAGGATCAGGAAGAGTCATCACAAATGTTTGATGCATTCTGTGATAATGTATTATTCCATTCTTAAGTGACATACATAATGTTTCCCCCTCCCTTAATGCTTAAATGGAAAAATTATATGGATACATTTCATGCTTCACTATGGTCTACTGCTCCCAAGTGTCCAATTTCTTACATTTGATTGCATTATATTTGGTCCGGCATTTTATTGCAACCATAAATTATGTAGTGGTGACTATAGTTCAGCCTAAGAAGTAATAAGTGTTAAAGTGTTCCTATGGCTTTGTTTGCGAGTTTGGAGGGGAAGGGAAGGAGGGGTTTGGAAGAAGAAAAAAAAAAGGAAGGAGCAAGTGGAAGAAATAGATGACATTGATAGGGTAAGGCTTTGGGGGGTTCATTTTTACTCATGATACAAAATCCTCCTTATTTGTGGGTACTCAAAAATTGTATTGGAGGAGGGTTTTTTTTTGGGGGGGTTTGAAGGGTTTACATCAATTCTTCAAATTTAATCTATGTTATAAAATTTCTAAAATTAAAAATATATTAATCATAAACATTAATTTATCATTCTCTAAAAAGACACTCTTTCAAAAAATGTTAAAAGATTTTTCACTCTATATTTCCCCTCCCCTCCAAACTCCAAAACAAAGCCTATGTGAAGTAGGGGCCAGTTTGAGAACGTTAAGTGTAGCTTGGCAGCCATTTTTTGTTGCAGCAAATATTACTGTTGTCACTCCTCACATTTATGGTAATTTCAGTATTTGTTTTGCAAAGCTGCCAGGGCCAGGTTACATCTTTTATGGATTTGCCTACCTTATTGCTATGGATTTTATCGGTATAGCCAGGTGGAATGACAATTTCATTTCTTCAGAGTCCAGAGACGTGGCTTAGCTGGAACTACTTCAAGATCATGAATACTGAAATAATAATCATCATGATGTTTCAGTATTACTGAAGATTCCTTTCTTACTGTGGCCATTTTTCCTACTTGCACCTATTAATGCTTTTAAGATCACCGCTGGAGTTCTCTGTAATTTGAATGTTCTCGAGTAATTTTTCACTCATTTGGTTGGGATTTGGGAATCCACAAAAACTTCACATGTAATTTATAAAAATGGTGATGCTTTCAGTCAAAAAGAAAGCGGCGACGCTTATAGGACTGTTTTTTTACTTTGCATTTTATAGGGTACCTAAGTCTTTACTATAGTTTCTGTATTGGTGCTGTTCTACGGTTACCTTGAACGATTTTCTAGTGAGTTTTCCAAAGTAGAATATAATGGTTTCATAGCTTTAAGACGGAAAATACTTGGGTGACTTCATAAACCTTTTACCTTTGAGAGATTGAATTGTATTGGTCTTTCTTTCAATTCAGTGGGTGGTTGGTTCACCATATTATATGTGCGATTCTATTATTATTATGAAACCTTTTGATTTTTTTGAAGTTACAATAATCCATCCCCACCCACAATCTTTCACTCATTGTCCCTCCTAGCAAAACCACTGGAGACATTAGTTTCCGACTTTCTGTCATCAAACCACTGGAAATGTGCGGTACCGCAAACTTGAGGGAGTTCATCATCCAACTATGATGATATCTCCCCTTTCATGAATGTAGTCTGCATTACTTTCTGGTTCTATAGTAGAGTTACATGGTGTGGTGTGGTGGTTCATCTGCATTCGATTTTTTGAAAAAGGACTTCAAATTCTTTAAAATCTATCCATAGTTTATATTTCATTTTTGAGCAATGATATATCAACAACTATTGGTGACAACTTTTAAGACAACTTTCATTTCCTCTATTTCTATTGGTCAAAAATAATAGAGAGAGAAAAAGGAAGAGAGAGAATAAAAACATAATGTGAGTATGAAAGAGAAAATTGTCAAAAAGTTGTTGCAAATTGGTTGTACAAATATCATTCTCTTCATTTTTTAAGACAAAATTGATGGTGTGGGTTCAATGACCATATTAATTTTTAAACAAGGGAGTGCAGAATGACTTACAAAACTTGTTTAGGATTAGAATACATTAGACTAATAGGATTTGATTAGCTAATAGAATATGTTTATCTTATCCTATTGGCTCAATAGAGGTGTTATAATATGATAATATAACTTCAATTCTATCTTTCTTATCTTGACCACCTCTGTTGAGCCCTTAAATTAAGAGGAGAAAACTATGTACTTGTAAGCATTGTTTTTAATAAAATCTTCTCAAAATAATCAATAAAATTTATTTGACCCTTGTGAAATTGAAGTCCTCTAAGAACAAGGTCAATATTGAATCTTAGTAGGCCGATTAAATGCTCATTCTTTTATGAATGGAACCCACAAATCTCACTCCAATATAAGATATCTACTGTTTCATTCACTAACCACCTCAATAAACAACATAGTTGAACGTTAGAGTGTGTTGCGGAGATATCATCCAAAGCATTTTTTTTTATATTTAATACATTTAACTTTCTAATTTTCCTTCAATGGTTTCAATTTACATTTCTTCGCTCGTTAACAAAACTAATATTTTTTTTTTGAAATAAAGGTGTTTATAGCATATTATTAATAAGAGGAGTTTCGATACAATAAGGTATTTCAAAATAGATGGTGGGACTAGCTGATAAAGTAGTCTCTCTAGCTAAAGCGTGAGCGACCACATTTGGTTGTCGTTGATTGAACTCTACCATGGAGTTTGTAAAAGTCGAGAAGAGATGTCTGCAAGTTGTGATGACATGACTGAATTCCGTAACATCTATCCGTCTAGTATGAAAAGCATCCATTGTTATTTTGGAATCGAGCACAAAATCAACATTGTCGAAGTGCATATCTTGCATCCATTGCATCGCATAGAGTAACCCAAGTGCTTCACCCACATGTACAGAACTCATAGGCGACACACTCATGGTTTTGGCCAAGACAAAAGCACCTTCATCATCACGCAAACAAATGCCAATACCTGTACGGTTCCGAATTGATGAGAAAGAGGCATAGACATTGCATTTGTAACGACCTTGTTGGGGTTTATGCCACCGATTTGGGTCTATTGTACCTGCAGAACTTGAAGGGGCCTGTGATATGCGCGCTGGTTGGCCATACATGATGCTGCTACCTTGCCTTTGCTGCTGTCGTTCCAAGTTATGGGGCTGAAATGCAATCTGCCCACCTTCTGTATCAGCAGAAACTGGCCGCAAATGGCCTAAATTCAGTGGCTGGGAGTTCCTTGGGCAGCTGCCTGCCATGTGCTGCTGCTGTGCTGAACTACTAGCCACATTCTCGGCCTGCCTGGCTGCTGCAACAGGAGTGCTGGACTGTGTTTCTGCTATGTCCGGAGGCTGAAATGCGACCGCACCTTCATTAGAATGTTGTCGCTGCGTTTCAGAGTTGCGGGGCAGGTTTGCAGCCCGCCAGTCTTGAATCATAATGCATGCTCTCTCAACAACCTGAGCACATAACTTTATGTTGCGATGTTTCCACACACTCCACAAAATTGCTGCGAACCGTTGACTGAGATCCGAAGATAAATTCTGCAGCAGTGAGAAGACAGTCCCAACTGCAGAATCGTTATTCATGACAGCGTGGTGCACAACTTCCGATAAACCAGACGAACGCCAAACCTGTATCACAAAAGGACAGTCAAAGAAAACATGTGCAAGATCTTCGTGACCATCAGCACAACTTACACAATTGGTTGGACATTGCACACCCTTATCCTGTAAACGAACACGAGTTGGCAACACACCGCAACATACTCACCATACAAAATTTCTAACTTTCAGAGGCACTTTGAGACGCCAAATTCCAGACCAATACCCCAGACGTCTTAAATGAGATGTATCCACCAATTCCTCCACACAAAGACGATAAGCACTTCGAACCGAATAAATCCCACTCCTTTCCGCCTTCCAAACCATATTATCAACAGGTACCTGATCATATAGCGGAGTATTTAAAATATCAGCTGCTAAATCATGAGTAAAAACCTGTGTAACCAGCGCAGCATTCCATTTCTTGGAGTGAACATCAATAAAATCAGCCACTGTGCAATTTTTGACAAAGTGTGCCCCCTGTATGGTACCATCAATGCACCGACCATTCAGAATCCACGGCTCATCCAAAATAGGTATATTTGTCCCTGACCCAATACACCAGCGTGCTCCGCCACGAACGATAAACCTTGCCCTTAATAGGCTACGCCAAACATAACTCGGGTTGTGTCCTAATCTTGCCGTAAGGTAACTCCGGGAAGGAAAGTATCGGGCTTTAAAAATACGTGAAACAAGAGATTGCGGCTCCGTTAACAACTTCCAACCTTGTTTGCCAAGCATAGAGAGATTGAATGCTGATAGGTCTTTAAACCCCATATCACTATGAACCTTATGCATTGACAGATTTTCCCAAGACAACCAATGGATACCTCTACTGTTAGATCCGCCATGACCCCACCAAAATGAATTCATCATTCTTTCTATAGTTGTTATTAATGTAGCTGGTAAATGAAAAATACTCATTACATAGGTAGGAATAGCCTGAAGAACAGATTTTATCACAACCTCCAGTCCCGCTTTTGAGAGACATCTGCTACTCCATGAGTTAATTCGCTTCCAAACACGGTCTTTTATATAAGAAAAGGTAGAATTCCGGTCACGCCCCACCATTGATGGAAGTCCCAAATATTTTCCAGTACCTGACACCGCTTGAACACCCAAAATATTAGTAACAGTAGACCTCATATCCGCAGCAACGTTACGACTACAGAAAATCTCTGATTTAGGAAGGCTAATTGCCTGTCCCGAAGTAGCCTCATAAGTAGTAAGCTATGAAGCACGGACATTCCTCGGATTAGGCGTGTCCCGGTGTCGGACATGTGTCGTGTCCGACACCGACACATGTAATTACACTGAATTATGTGATTTTTTCAAATTATTAGCTGTGTCGGCGTGTCAGTGTCCGTGTCATGTGCGGTGTCCGTGTACGTATCCGTGCTTCATAGGTAGTAAGGATATCTTTCATAATTTGAGCTTGATCAGCCTCCGCTTTGAAGAAAAGAAAACAGTCATCCGCAAACAAGAGATGGGACACCGGCGAAGCTGCTCTACAGATGGACGTACCAGTAATAACGCAACGCTCTTCTGCATCACGGATCAAGGAAGACAACCCTTCAGCACAAATAATAAACAAATAGGGTGATAGGGGATCTCCTTGTCGGAGTCCACATCCAGGAATAATGGGCCCAGCTACTTCGTTGTTAACCAAAACCGAGTAATCCACAGATTCAACGCACATCGACATCCATTTAATCCATAAATTATCAAATCCTATTTTAGACAGTACCGCTTTCATATACTGCCAATCCATACGATCATATGCCTTGCTGATGTCGAGCTTCAACGCAACGCAACCATCACCACCTCTTGTTTTAGTCTTCATGTAATGGATAACTTCAATGGCTACCATTGCATTATCAAGAATAGAGCGGCCTGGTACAAAAGCAGACTGGTTGTCTGAAATACATTGAGGAAGGACTACTTTCAATCGGTTAGCAAGAACTTTAGCTATCAACTTGTACAACAATTGCATAAGGAAATAGGACGCCAATCTTTCATCGTGGTTTGGGCCACGCCTTTAGGAATCAACGCAATATTAGTCATAGTTAAATCTGCTGGAAACTGACCAATATTCAACCACTTACAGCACTAAGTAAAAATTTCATCACTACATAAACTCCAGAAGTGCTGATAGAAACCTGGGCTATAACCATCAGGACCGGGGCACTTATCAGGGGGCATCGAAAACATGGCTATTCGGAATTCCTCTTTCGTGAAAGGTGCTAGTAAGAGCTGGTTATCAGCCGGAGTCACTGAATGTCGGATCACATTCAAAACCGGATCCATAACGCTATTCTGGGGTTGAAATAAATTGAGGAAATAGTTTTGAGCTATGGACCGCATACCTTGATTGTCTGTAGCTATGTGGCCGTGTTCATCCTCTAGGGAGAGAATCTTATTTACCTTCTTCCGAGACGTGGCTGCCGCATGGAAAAACTTGGTGTTACGATCGCCATCACGATACCAATGAGTTTTTGCTCGTTGTCTCCAATACACATCATGCTGTAATAATAACCTGTTCATACGCTGCCACAATGCCCACATCTGAGTTTGATCCTCTCCGGTGCTATTATTGCGGGCAAGTATCAGCTCACGACGACAATTTTCGATATCAAGTTTCAGTTTATTACAATGTTGTTTACTCCAAGCAGACATGTCGCCAGTGCATCTAGACAACCGTGGGAGGACAGAACTATCCATGTAACCATTCCAACTCTCCTTAACCATTATTTCATTCCAATTTTAAATTTTCCATCCTCAATGTTTCTGAATTCTGATACACTAGTGGTTGGGTGCGTAAGTGCTTACCCATTATTAATATTATTTTTTTTACTTCAAGACATTTTTTTTTGTTTTTTTTCATAAAGATTCTCTCCAAGATATATAATTTTATTTGAGACGCGTCAAAAACTAAATGTAAGTACCTTTTTCAACTGAAATTTGAAGCTCATTTCATCAGGAGGCATGATGTAAAAGTCTAGTCATTTCCGTTAGAAGTAATCATTTGGTCTTTAGAAGACAATTATTAGGTATCTATTCTTGATTGATATATTACTAATGGTAGTTAATTAATAAAATCCAAGTGGTCTATTCTTGACTCATACCACGGTATATGATTATCATAAGTAAACAGTACGTGACTTCCACTGCTTTTTTGTTTCCTTCTCAATATCCTCAATGGCCATGGAATGGAATCTGTCAACTCGATCGTTTACTTTTCACCTATTTATTTCTTCCATGGAATATTAAACTATTAAGATATTGTGACACCTACTAACACATATAACTATTAACTATAATATAAACAATTCTGGCCATCGTGTAATTCAAGTTATTAGTGATAAGCTGAAAAATATAAGCAACTAGATTTAACAGAAGCACGACCAGGTTGCTTGATCAACGTTAATTTCACGTGGAAACCTCGAAAACTATGTATTCAACCTCATCAACAAACAACATATAGAGGCAATGACAAAAGGGGTAGACATATAAACAAAACATCAGAGGTTGAACAAATTAAAGGCCACTCTTTGTCGTTTGTCTTTCTTTCTGTTGCCACCAAACATGATTGAACAACTATTTGTCCTCAACAAGGTAAGAACACAACTATTAATGTTGTTATGTTTTTCTGTTTTGTCTATGTTTTTATTGAGTAGTTACATAATCTCACATACTCACATGGTACTTAATTAATCATTCTATTTCCAGGACTATGAGGACAATATTAAATCTATTAAGAAGAAATCTCCATTAACATTGAAGTTGGTAGTTTTAGTCTTAGCTTCTGTTTATGCAATATACATTTTTTCAATTAATTTAGAGCAACCAATGGTTGATCTCATTCGCTCAAGAACCAAACTGTTGGAGCTAAGAGTCGCCAATCAGTCATGTCATCCTTCTCATGTTGAAGAATTGGAACTCCCCTACTTGCATTATCCACACCCCAAAACTTTCAACAGGTAAACACACATGTGCGCACGCACGCGTGTTCGTGTCCACATTTATGTATGTACGTATATATGTTCATAGCTTCATAAGATGAGATAATTGATGAACTCGGTTCTCTTCGTAGAATCAATTCTATTTGGCTTGTCGTCAAACTCTTAATATGTACCCTTTTTTAGAAAGTTACTCGAACTTTAGTTCATCATTTCATCATTGATATGAGACATGAGCATTTTGTTAGTCAATTAATAGCATGTGTAACTTGGGGAGAGTCAGTACATATTGTCGAGTCTCTCACATTGTATAAGATGTGATCTAAAAATATGTTTATAAACAAAGATAGTTTTTACTTTATAAGTCGGTTTTGTAAGGGTTGAGTAAAGTTAACCAAATTCTAAGACACTTCCTAATATTTGTTATGTGGGTATGATTATTGAATCGATGTATAATTAATAATTGAATCCATGAATGGGCAGGGAGGAATGTGGATGCAATCCTGTGAGGTTTTTTACAATCATATCAATGCAAAGATCTGGGAGTGGATGGTTTGAGACATTTTTGAATAGTCACATTAATATAAGTTCCAATGGGGAGATATTTTCTGTACCCAAAAGAAGGGAAAATATTTCATCAATTTTGAAGACAATTGATGAGGTGTACAATCTTGATTGGTTTACTAGTGCTTCTAAGAATGAGTGCAACTCAGCTGTGGGTTTCAAGTGGATGCTTAACCAGGTGGGTTAGTAATACTCTTTTCACACACTCTTAGCCTCTTTAGTGGTATCAAAAATAATTTTTAGAGAAACTACTCAAAATAAATTCTCATTTGAGTAGTTTTAAGATTTTTTTTCTTTTAATATTTTTCCTTTTAAAAAAAATCTAACAGTTTCGAAAAGTTTTGGAAATGATTTCTTTTAACACAAAATGTTGAAACAAACAGACTTTGCGTGTCGCTAAGACTATTGAAAAAACTTCATGAATTCAATCTGATCATATCGTTTTCATTATTTTTATTTTTTTGAACTGGTTTGGATCATCTCATTTTTCTTCTCTTTTTCACTCACACGTTGCACAAAATATAGATATACAAATAATTTATGTCAGTATATAGGGTTCATAAGAAAATACTGTGCCTTGTCAAAAACTATACTGTGGAGCATGTGAGTGAAAACAATGAGATGATCTAAATCCTTTTTTAATAGACCTACTTAAAACTTACCTAACCATGCATTAAAAAAATGTGTTGATTCCTGTCTACATATAGCTTATATATGATGCTAAAAGAAGAAATTCATATTTTTATAGGGTTTGATGGAGCATCATAAGGAGATAGTAGAATACTTCCAAAGAAAAGGAGTTTCTGCAATATTCCTTTTAAGAAGGAATTTGCTACGTAGAGCAGTATCTGTGCTAGCAAATTCCTATGACAAACATGCCAAACAGCTCAATGGAACCCACAAATCTCATGTCCATTCCACAATAGAGGTCACTCTTTTGTCCTTTATTCCTTTATTCCTTCATTACTATATGTATCTTACTATCTTTAATTTTGACAAAAGTTTGTTTGGACCAAGTAATTGCAGTGGATATAAAGGCTAAAATCAAAGTGTGATATATAATCTTTTAACTAACTTTAATATTATAAATCAAGTAAAGGTAAACTTGTGCTAATTAATCTTATGTTGATTCAAAAAGTGACATTAAATAATTTAATTGATTTGGCAGGCTGAAGTTCTTGCCAAATTCAAGCCATGGATTAATACCACATTACTAATGGTAGATCTTAAGCAAACAGAAGAGACAGCTACAAAAGCCATTGAATACTTTAGCAACACTCACCACATTGTCCTCTACTATGAGGATCTTCTCAAAAATCGAACGGTAATTACTACTAGATATTTAATTTATTATTTCATTCATCAAGATATATTCAGTGATGATCTTCATGTATATAACATTGAATTTTCATTTTCAGAAACTCAAGGATGTTCAAGAATTTCTGAGATTGCCATATAGAAATCTGCAAAGCCGTCAGTTTAAGATTCATACTGCGCCATTGTCAAAGCAAATTGAAAATTGGGACGATGTACAAGAAGCGCTAAAAGAAACACCATACGAGAGTTTTCTCCACTCAGACTAACACGAATGTTTTCGCTGGAATAACATATAGGCAAAAATAGTTTAAAAGTTTTTAAATCATTTTTGTTTATATTTCATATTGGAGAGAGTAGTACATAAGAGACGATGGTTTATTAACACGAATTAACAATGACTGCTCCTTGTGTAGTTTGAGCATACGAATGATTCTATTTCTTAGACTAGCAAGATGATTTTTGTTACAACACACTTGAAATATCAACTTTTTGTTTAGGAAAACACTTCAAAGATACAGCATAGCTATACATTAAACATATCTAAAGGTGAGTAATTTGATTTTTTGGTTTTATAAACATATGAGTAATTTATCAAGGTACACATAAAGGTGAGTAATTTTTTTTAATGGGTAAAGTGAGATTCTTTGAATGTAAATCAATTTATTCTCTAAACCATACGAAATCAATCTATTTAGTCCCAAAAAAGTATATGAAAATCGTTCGATTTAGTCCTAAGATCTTAAGAGCAAGGACTTGCTTGACTGATTTTCTATACTTTAGAGAATAATAGTTACTTATATAATTTAGGGACTTAATTGGAAATTCATTCGATATATTTTAGTGGATGGGACTGATATTAAGCACACATACCAAGGTTATGGTGTTGCAGAAATATTGGCAAAATCACTTTCACTACAACAAGTATAAATTCAGAGATAATGTCAACTTATAATACAATCAAATCTAGCTTCAAACAAAATAACCTCTGGGTTTGAAGCTTTTCATGTTGGGGAAAGATCCCTTGAGGGTTTTGGATCAATGAAAGCTTAAGTACCCCCTTCAAAAGTCAGGTTTTGGGTAGGGATAATAATATTAAGACTAACTTCTAGCATGATTGATTATACTACAAGGTGTTACAAGAGTTTATAACAATTACAATCTGTATGAATATATTTTTACAAAAAACTTTGAGAAAGGAAGAGTGAAGGCTCGTACATACCCGTCCCTAACTCCCATTGATAATTTGATTTTCTAGGCTCACCAGTACCTTCCTCAAGGGCTTACACTAAGATTGGTCACCATCTCACGTTGCAAAAAATAGTAGAGAGTAACAGATGTGGAAAGTGTTCTACTTTTCATTTCTTCAAATTGCTTCCTAAATAGTGTTACAAATAGGACAACCAAATCAAAAAATTATTGATCTACTAGCCCGTTAGAATCAGTACCACCACATTCATTCTTATCATCAGTTCGTTCAATAATGAAATGATCAACAATTTTGACTGTCTGTACTGGATCTTGGTTGGCAACGGCAGCCCTCCATTTGCTTGGAAAGCTTCTCACATGGCTTGACATTTGTGGATTTTTTGTCTCTTTTTCCCACTCAGAATCAAGCTTCCAATCCTTAGGTACCTACAAATGGAAAACGCTGTTTAATAAAATGGAGCAATCATTCAAATTTTGTTGGGTGCGCACGCAACAAAATTTAGGTTAACGATCAAACACATTAAGACAAATGCCATAAAGGACATCAATGAACATGCTCGGCATTCTTCCATTCAATATTTAGATTTTCTTGGGAAGCACAGAAGGGGTAGAGGGGGATGTAAATCATTAAGCAGTCTTAGCAAAACAAAAAAGTTTTGAAGAAAAGTACTGGCAAAGAAATGTTAAAAGAGTGAGGAATCTAAGCGATTTAGTCATGCTGTAATCACGATCAAAGTCATACCTCAGGTATCTCTATTACCTAATGATTCTAACCTGAACCAATTCTATATCTTACTTCACATAAAATAAAACCTCCAATGAAAAATAGTTTCTTACCTTATCAACTGCCAGAGTAAAAACTTCAAGATTACCATCAGAACTGATGTGAAATCGTGTGAATGATTTGTAATTAGCTATTCTGAGAGATGAGAAGGCTTCGTCGAAGTGCAAGTGAAGCCAGTTAATGCAAATATATAAGTAGCTCCCAAACACCAATGAAACAACAGGAGTAGAGAAAACCCAGAAGTAAAGGAAAACAGCAGCATAATAGATTATGGCGCCCCCTCTGGATAGAGACTCTAATCCATTTTTGCAAATATTGTTTCGAGATACAGCCATGACCTGAGAAAATAATCTTCATGATACTGTCCCATTATAAAAATACAATCAGAACTGAAAAAGTCCAAAGAATTTTCATACCTCTGGCACATCAAAAGCAGACATTAAATACTTGATACAAGCTGGATAAAGACCAAATGTCCATTGTTCAATACGTGCTCTGAGGCCAGTTGGATCCGGAAAATGTTCACTTTCCACTGATCGATACCACTGATATAAAGTGTGATACCCTGGATCATAAGGGAAAAAAAAAACTCGTCATTATAATCCATATAGGTTACACAGGCACAACCCTACTTTACACAGTATCAAACTCCTAACCACATGGTCGCCGATGATTAGCAGTTCTTATACTGTGTGAATGACGAAAGCACCTAAAAGTTTACAAAGATTGCTATTATACAATTAAGTAACCTTTTAAGTTTGATGCTGGTGTGGCAATATTATATGTAATAAAAAATAGCATATTGCCAAGTAAGCAACGAAATGCTGCCTCAAAGTCAATCTAACCAGTAGACTTAATTTCAAAAACAAAGCTAGGCTATATATATATATATAACCTTAGACAGTACACACAGGTTACAAAAATTTGTATCAATACAGTTATACAAGTCATTCAACAGAAACGAAAACAAAACCTGAAGTTGCCAGCAACTCATGACGGATGCATATTTCAATGCCTATTTCAAGAAGCAACATGAGAATCAAAGCTGCAGCGAGATGAGCAGAAACATGAAGAACTCCAATCATTAATCGTTTCTTCCGTGACAACTTGGGCGGAACAAAAGAATATGCTGAAATTAGTAATACTAAAGCTCCCACAAATGACACATAAGAGTGTTGTAGGATATATAAAAATCCATTCCACACAGTACCAAGGAAACTCCTTATTTGACCAGAAAATGAATCATCTTGGAGGATGTGATTCAGCTCACACTACAAATTAAGCAAAAGAAAACAGTTGGATATTAGTAACAAATGATATTGTTTTATAAGATAAGCATAAAGCTTATCTGTGCATACTCCGAGCCAAAAGGAATCCACTGACAAAATTGGCATTGAGAACATACATAATAATAAAATAAAACACAATAACACCACAGAAATGGAGGAACTCACTTGTGGAAACATTGAAAATACTAGGATAAAATATATGATGCCACCTATAAAATCAAACTGCCAGTTCTTCTTCCGAAATTTGAGGATATTTCCTAATGCAATCTGCAATAAATTTTCAAAAAATGTTATAACCTTATAAGTAATAACATATAAAAACAAAATATTTAGTGCTTACAATTAAGGGACCGTAATAATTAATAAGAAATTGTTAAACATTCTACATACCCTGCTTGAATCTTCAACGGAAGGATATGCAGCCTTGCATTCATAGGTAACTCCATCAAGTTTACTAAATTTATCGAAAACATGGGTAGGATGTAAAAATGCTCCACCACAACCATTTACAAGAAGATGGTGGACATGGACAGGCCCATCTGACTTTACATGCGAATGACGCAAGTAATGATGCAAGTCTCCAGCCATCCGAAGCTTACACCTTCCTTTCAAATAATCACAAATCAGGTGTGAAACATTCTGCCCAGTAACATCGCTCCAATACCAGTCAGTAAGCCAATTAGGTTCGTGAGTTATAATGATCACAGAGTCATCGTCTTGAACCTAAGTTTAAAATGGGTCATGTGAGCAAGTATTGGATTCAGAAAGCAACAGACAACATTACAAAACAGTTTATCAAATATCGGCTACTCAAAACTTCACTTGTAGAACAGGACTGAATTCAGAGACAAGTTCTAATCAAAATACACAAAATTATGACAGAAAATTTAACCAGGCTAATGACAAAACAGATTCCATTAGCCTCTTTATGTAAGTTAAATCCTTAGAGTTTGCACAGTATGCATGAAGGATGGTTCAGTGATAAAACTGAGGAGAGCGAAAGAGGGAGTGAAGTCTTTCCGTGATTATGATTTCAGTATATTGAATGGATACAAGGTAAAGCTATTTATACATATTCACAGTTAGGTAACTGTTTAACAGTAAGATAACAGAACACTCTAACTAACTCTAGGAATTCAAATTTATGAGTACACATATACATCTTAAATTACTCGCTATGTTAGCTATACTCCAATATTTGGGAGCAAGCGTACAATAACAGAATCAAAGTAACCCCGACAAAATTAATCACTTAATACATGGATGGGCACCAAATTATCAGGACCCTGGATCTGGCAGGCTTAGGCTTATGGGAAAGTAGCATTCTAGCAATCTAGCTTCAGAGAATATCTCTAGTTTTATGTTATAGCTCTTGTTTCTGTAAGGGTATGCTCTATACATTTCCCCGTACTTCCAGTGAGAATACCAGGATACATAAAATACATCACTCATCATTTAATATTAAATAAACCAAAGGCAACAGCAAATAAATGACTAATAATGAAAAGGTAAAGAATTCTGTACAAATTATGTAAGTAAAATCACATTAGACACTAGAGACTTTATGAAGCAAACTTAAATTATACATCGTATAAATATAAAAGTGAAGAAACAGACATTATCTCACCTTTTCCATTATTAGTTCAGTGAAGAATTTGAATTGGTACACATCGATATCATTATGAAGAGCAAGGTCAAGCCCAAAAACCCACCACCGTTTAGGAAGTTGCAAAGCAAAGTAACTCTTCTTCTGAGGCATGAGCCATCCACCTAACCAACTCCTATGACATATATACCTCATAAAAGTCTGAAGTCCATCAAACCAGTCTGTCAAGCAACAATGATAACGATGAGTACATTTCGCCGTTAGGCATGGAAACACAATTTTAAAGACCTTTAAAAATGAGATGGGGTAAAAGGACCAAAACAAACATAACAATTAATGGAAAATAAAAGAAGCAACTTAATAGATACAAACAGGTAAAACTACTTAATTTAATTAAATGAAGTCCTTGAAAAGTAACATAGTTTACCGAGCTAAAACTAACCATGGTTTCCAGGAATAATGAAACACTGAGGCCCATCATACTGTTTCAATTGATCTCCACAGAGCTTATTTACCACTATCTGCTTGGCTTTATACGAAGGAGGAGGTTGGAGAGCATACTCAAAGGGAACAAAAAGACGTCTTTCATATGTGAATGTTGATGGATTAGGATACCTAAAGCAGTACAAACAAGCACTTGAATAAGTTCAAATGACGCTACAAAGATCTTCAAATGCTAACAGAAAGAGTTAAACTTCAAATGACGCTAAAAATATCTTTTTGGTCGGTTAAATGTCTTCCACCATGCTAACAAATTTCAAACAAGTTCCGCAAATCAATTTTTCATAAAAGCTACACAATTATTGAAGCAAGAACAATTTTCCTCTACCTCTAACCATTGGCACCCTCCATCCGATCTAGTTTTTAATGGGGCTTCTATAGCCCGTCACAGAAATGTACAAAATTAAGAACAGAAGTCTCATAATTTTGTTATCTGTGATTTAATTTTAGACCTAGGTATTAAAATTTCAGAATCAAGAACCACATGCATTAAATGGTGTTAGCTAATCACTCAACATAATCTTTCAACTTATATACGATTACTGATCAAAGGACATGATAGTGGGCACAATAAATTGCCAACTTACGCAAGATCACCCCCAATAAGTAGCAAGTCACCCCGTGGTAAGGTAACCTCAGCATCATCTTTCAGTGTACGAAGGAAAGGCCTTGCAAGTAGCCGTGCAACGGAATAAGATGAGTTCCCTCCATCACCAGTATCAGCCATAAAGTCAAACCAAAAATCATCCTTCTCGCTAAAATGATCATATAGAAGATCACGTTGCTGGTTTCCATCTTCAGCCCTACTCATTGCTGCCTGCCAATGAAAATTACATTCAATATATCATGGTATACAAGTATGTGGCATTCTTGCAACAAAACAAACGGTTAAAACAAAGGAAACTTCTTCATATCAGAAAATACTTTGTCCTCAACCATAATAAAGATAGAGATTTAAAAAAAAAATGCCATGTATAACGACACCATAAGATTTTATGCATAAACTTAATTACACCTACATGCAACAGATAGTTAAATTTTGGCATGCTCAGTGTAAATTTAAAAACTGCAACAAACAATTAAAATATAAATTTGGAGACTAGAAATGACATGGTAAAGAATTATACAAGCACATAAACTTGTCAGTGACGACCTCTAGTATGATTTTTGTGCATTCACATCCACATTTCAGGTTTTCAACTTGTTTTATTCATATACAAGAAAATACCAGAAATAAAATGGCAGCAATACAGGGGAAATAAACTATTCAACATTATCCGACGCCAAATTTGGAGTAACTAAAAACCACTTGAAGATATGCAAACAATTCCCGTCGCACCAATTGCAATTTAATACTACATAGAATGTAATAATGGTAACTAAGTACTTCAAGCTACAAATTAAATGGCATATTGACCGAAGATTATGAACAATACGCAAAGAAGTATATTACCTGCATCATTCGCATGTCAAAACGCCCAACGAATACGGTCACTGATACAAGGAGATCAAAAACTGTTTTGAATAAATCAGCAGATGTTCTGCATCAGTTAGCAAGCGTAACCACACAATCAAGATCACCTCCAACATCCTCTTAAAATATAAAAAGAGAAGTAATATGAAGGAAAAAAAAAGCATTTTATATACATACCCAGAATACCAAGGAACCATGTCCAAAAAGTCAGGCTTCATCTGCTTCTTCTTTACCTTCTCATATTCTTTAACAGACAGCGGATGAGTGAGTGCCCAACTGTTGATTTTTAAGACATAAAAGCCAAGATATTAAAATAATGAGAAAATAAATATTGATACAATGTAATATGAAAATGTGATATCCCCCAAAATAACTATGACTCTTAGTGTACTGATGTGCATTGCTTTTTGCAGGGAACTATGGTCCAGAAAAAAACTATTGCAAAAATAAAACAACTATAACTAATACATACATCACAAAAAGTCTATTCTATAGAAGAAAAAACTTAAAACTCATATTCTGAAAAACTCCTTGGGGATGGCTAGGAAAAAAAACATTAACTCGCGTTAAAAACTTCTCAGGAAATTTAGGCGTTTAATTTCAGAAATGTTCAACAGCAGTCTGCTGAACTAAGAACAAAAACTGAAATCTTCTAAAGTTTGTTAAAAGACATTGTTTTCACATGGCTAATTTCTACTAAAATTTAATATCAGAAGCATTTTACAATACAGTTTCAATACTTTGGACCGTGTGAAACAAATAATCATACTAACATGCACAAATATAACAATATTTAGCACATAAAAAATAAACTAAAAAGTTGCTCACCCTGTTGACCTTTCAACCACATAATTTGCGATGTAAAGCCCAATAAATGTAGCCCAAAGTGAGTAGATGGGCGAAATCTCATCTGACGAACCAGGACATGAACCATTGCAGGCTATCTAAAATATAAAAATAATTCTTGCATCAAAACATGTAAAGGACCACTACAGACATAGGGCTTTGTCTAACGTGCACAAGTAAATCAGTCAGCACCAAGCACAAGTATGTTTTCTACCATTAGATCAATAAGTCACATCATATCACATTTGATCCAATGGTAAGATGTACTGATCCACCGCTGGGAACAACTTTGTGCGTGGTGCAAGACTTGTCACACTTGTGCACCATAGGATTGGCCCAGACATAGATATATGATTTAATACACAAGATTGTATAAACTGTGTGCTTGTTTTAAGTACCTCTCCATAAATAACCCACTTTGACAAAAGAGGATAATCACTTGCAGATCCAACAGGAGCAAACCAAGATGAGCAAACCTGGTCCTTCAACTCATTCATCCGAAGAAACTTTGCAAGCCATGTGTTTCTCTCTTCTTTATTCCAAAAAGAAAACCAGTTGTTTGAATTTTTTGCCTCATGTTTTGCTCTTAACATGGCACGGTTTCCACAATGACTATAAAATACACAGCATGCCACACTAAGTACCTATTATTTATTTAAAGAAAAAGGCATCAGAATGATATGGAGTCTTCTAAGGAACAAAAAACCATCTGCCAAACTTACAGCGCAGTTTTGAAGAATGGTCAAGATCTCTGGTCTCTTTCCAGCCACACGTGACACCAAGCCAATATACCAGAGGCCATAAAAAATAATGTGGAAAACAAGAAGAAACACAATGGATGAGATATATATTGTCAAAAACAAAGATAGATTCATCCTCATATCCACCCCCATTGACTGAAAACTAGGAAGATGGTACACTGCTGCCACTAAAATCCAGCCTATGTACCTGCAAAGTGGACGCGCCAAATCATTTCCAATCCTGTAAATTCTTTTTCAGAAACATAAACATTATACATTTGTTAAATAAACTTACCATCGACTAAAATTTGAATAGCTCGGCTTGATAGTCTTAACTAGAAATGGCGATGAAAAGAAATAAAAAAAGCCAAACAAGCAGCCATACATAGACCACCATTTAATATTGTTGTCTAATTTTTCTACAAGAGTATGTATATTGTCGGATGAGATGAAAAAAAGGCAACCAACGACAACAGCAATTACAGCGTGGCGGGAATGTTCGTGAGGGTAAGGATAAGTATGGGTCAGAATAGTTCTGACCCTCTCCATTTTGAGTGTATCAAGAAGACCCGCAGGCTGCTTATCAGAGACCATTGCCAATCTTTTAACAATGTTCAATACAATGAACCGAACTTCTTGCAATGACGCCTATTTTAGTAGTTCCAGAAAACCATAGAGAACAACAGAAGAATCCTGCAGAAGATTACAATAATAGTAGTATCAGTATTAGCAGCAACAGGGTCGTCTCAGAACAATAATCCCATAACATAAGCTAACCTTAATTTTCTTATTTTATTGGAGAAAAATAAAAGATAAGCTAACATAAAAAAAAACTGAATCAAACAAAGAAAAAACAAGAATTATATCCGTAACAATCTATGAAGCGCTGACACGAACACGAACACCAGACAGAACAGTCACTCTGTCGCAACAACGCTAGTAATCATTTCAGAAAATGAATTAACTGAATGTAATCACATGTGTCGGTGTCAACACCGACACACATAGAACACCCGACACTACTTCGATCAAAAGCATCGGTAAACTATTCAAGGCTATCTAAGTAAAACCTCTGTCAATTCAACCATGGGTGGTCCTTTTCCTATTCTAGATGAGATAAATCAAATTCTCCTCCATGCTTGTGACAAATTCCATCAATATTTTGCTAACTTTAATTTCCTTATTTTCAGGGAAAAAAAATTCGAGCCGACACAAAGAAACTCAATGAAAAGAAGAAAAAACAAGAATTATAACTGTAACTATCTATTTTTTGAAGAAGCCAAACTAGCCCACCGAAATTGGCACTGGAAGAATCGAACCTAAGACCTTGAGAAGAGCACACTCCAAGGTCCCAAACCAACACCACCAGGCCAACCCATGTGGGTTCTAACTGTAACTATCTATGAAGCGCTGACACAAACATGGATAACACCAGACACAATTGTGACTGTCACATTGAATTCAGTAAAAATTTAAGAAAATGAATTAATTGAATGCAATCACATGTGTCAAAACTCAACGCCGTCACGTGCCGGACACCTGACACGCCTTGGATCAGGAGTTTCAATGTTACATGGTTAACTATTCAAGGTTAATTCAACCACACGTTGTCCTTTTCCTTTTTTTTTTTTTGAAGAAGTTAAACTAACCCCCTCAAATTGGCACCAGAGAGAATCAAACCTGAGACCTTGAGGAGGAGCACACTCCCAGGTTCCAAGCCAATACCACTAGGCCAACCCAAGTGGGTTACGTTGTCCTTTTCCTATTCTATATAAACCAAACTCTCCTTCAAGATTGTGAAAAATTGTGCATAATTCATTGCAATTGATTAAATTGTTTTCGTTATAATTAAATTCTCTACTAAACTTCCATATCTGTAGAAATTTTGACATCAAGTTTATTGTCATGATTAAAAGACGTTATCATCAGAGTGCAACAGAACAAATAAACATGATTAAAAGAACATAGTATGACAAGTGATTAAAACAATAATAACTAAGTATAGAAAACAACAAAATTAAGTTCCTAAAAAGCACTTAACCGAACTTGAAATAATAATAATAAGTAATTATTATTATAACAGAGGAAAATCAATAAAATTGGGATAATATACGACAACAAAGCCCTAATTCAATTCCTCTTGTAATAAAAGTATGATTAATTTTAATCATTCTTATTACCTAAAAAATGTTGTAGCTAAAAGGAACGAACCATATAGGACAAAGAAGCAAAAAAGCAACGGTAACATAAAAATAATAACCGAAAAAGCAGTTATAGAGAGAAAAGACAATGATAATATTGACGAAGAAATTGAGAAAAGAAAGAGGAAAAACCTTTCTGTATCGAAAATGAATGAATGTGAAGAGCGAGCGAGCGAGCGTGCGTACGATATAAGAAAAACTTATATATTAAGTGGTTTGAATCAATGACGTTGGTATTTGTTAATGGAATCTGAGAATGTTTGTGAGGATTAATTGGAACATAACAATGGCATATTCTTTTCTCCTTTTTCTTATTTTATTTATTTATTTAACTTAACTTCTTCATTCACCCTAACCCCATCACACAAGCCAAACAAAACCAACACACTTTCATTTTATCTTCTTTTCTTTTTTTAAATAGTAGTTATTTTTGTTAGGTTAATTGAATAATTAATCTATAAGGACTATAATATGAATTAAATACATTTAGTTTTATTCTGTAAAAAAATAGATTTATTTAATTTGATTTATATCCATCCCATTATGTATGATTTGATTTGATTGACAAAAAAAATTAATTAAATTTTGAAGGAGAATCACCACAAAATTTAGACAAGATTTGTTATAAAGGTTATTTACAGTTACCACTATAACATTTTTTTAAAAAAAGCAAAATTTAAAATTTGAATTTAAGCAAAAGTTACATATTAATAGAAGATTATGTATCATAATGAGGGTCATATTTATAAAATACATTGGTTCCAAAAAAAAATGTTTCAAAATATATTTGTGAAAAAGGAGACATCAATGAACTTTTTTTTTGTTGTCTAAGCCACTTGATCGAAGATCCACACTTAGGTCAGAGATGTTATGGTGTACGGCTGAGTAGAAGGAAAATATGCATGTGTGTATTTGACTAGAGTTTCACCACTTGTGGAATTGGGGTATGTGGCTTTTATAACAGGAGTTAGGACATACATTTCTTAAAGTCGCGTCAAGCAATGTGACCAAACATGAGAAAGCTTATCCTCATGATAAACATGTTCATTTGCGTTTGACAGTTTTGGTTTCTTAGCATCAAATGGCGTTGCTCATTTGCATGTCAAGAATAACAATATTATATCTCATAAATCCATAAATGTTGTGTTTACATAAATTAGTTTTGTGACCTAAAATGACTTAGCGGCACAACTTGTTGTTCGCTTACCTTCCACACAGTTCGAATCCCGACTCTTTGCATTGTTCTTAACAACTAGTTTGTCAGTGTGGAGATCATATTGATATTCACTTACATTTTTTTTTTGTATAATCCGGTGGTTGAATCTCACACATTTTAACCATAGAGAAGTGAAATGTCATGGTTCGAACCTCCACTCTGCATAAAATATGCAATATTCATGTTAAGTTTGGCTAAACTCACGATGACGTACTTAGTTACATATCCATCCACACATTATTCCCCTATGAATAGATGAATTAATATTAAATGTTTTTCATGGTGTAATTTCCAAAACGATACAAAGAAAGAAGCACACGGATTTAATTTGCTTCTAAAGGCACGCTTTCAAAAAGTCATATTCAGTTTGTTACATCAAAATCAAAAACAAAGAAATCAAATTCAGTTTCGGCTGCTTCGTTCCGCGTCTTTCCTTTCCGGCGTCCAACTTGCACCGTTTCCATCACCGTCCGCAACTACTAAGTCGGTTACAAGCATTTATTGTCTTGGGCTTTAAGCCCAATTATTCAATCACAAGGCCTCAACTATCAAAGACAACTCCGGGTATTACTTTTCCCACCTATATCATTCTCGCATGCCCTACGTTCTTGACCAAAATGCCTTTGAAGTTTTCGGATTTCATAATTCGAACTGGTGTTTTCCTTTGTTATAGGGTGAAAAAATGAGTTACGTTTTCGGATTTTGTAATCCGAAAACTTAAAAAAATAGGGCGCGTTACATGATTTTTTTCGGATTACATATTCTGAACACCCCCTAAACACCCTTTTTCAAGGAAAAAACATCTAAACTGTATTAGCATAAATTCTAAACATGTTTGTAACATGGATAGTCATTTTAAGGACAATATTATTCTTCTTAACTCTCATCCTTCTGTTTTGGGTCATTGATACATGTTCTTAGTCAAAAATCGGGTTTTTAAGCTATTTGATCGGATTGCTCCGAAACTTTCCCAGAAACTCAGAAAAAATTCAAGGACCATGACTCCCGTAGAAGAGACTTCTCACGGGACTCCGCCTCTCAAAATCCAAAATTTCATCGTTTAGACCCATTTTTCATTTTTTTTTTCATTTTTCATATTCTCAGAAAATTCGAAAAAATTTGCATTAGTTTTATTTGATTTTTAGAGTTTTTTGGTGGTATTTTTATATTTTATTGATTTTATTTGACAGGTTTTTAACATTTTTTACTTAGTTTTTTTGTTGTTTTTAAAAGCAAAACTCAAAACTGCTGAAATGTAAGAGAGTCTGATGGATGATTATACATAAGAATTGTCCGGATTTTAGAATCCGAATTGTGAAACATGAATTCGGATTATGAAATCCGAACTGCACAAGGGTATTTTTGGAAAATTCACAGGGTACGGGAGAAGGTCATAGGATGGAAAAAGTAATACTCCACAACTCCAGCAATTACATTTTTTTTTAAATTGTTTTTCTCACATCAAGTATTGCTTAAAAACACATAGAAAATACAATTTTACCTCCAACTGCACTGCTGAGTTAGCTGTAGTTGGCTCAGGAAAAATTTCTGACAAAGCATCAAATGCAATTTTGCACGTTTCAATCAAAAAATCAAAATAAATCAAGACTTAGTCGAAATGTTACGGAACTTAGCAGATGCCTCTATAAAAAATACATATAGAGTATCTGCAAAGTTCTCTAAAGCAATGCGATGTTGTGAGAAAAACAATTTTCAAAAATGCACATAACTTCAAATTCTCACAGTTGAAAGGAAAGATGCACATAACTTCAAGCTTTAATCCTAGAGCAATGCGATGTTGTGATATTTAGAAGAGTAAATTACACTTCTTTTTGTACCCGGAAGTATAGTTCAATTGACTGAAATATGCATTATTATATGTAGGGGGTGGGGTTCGAACCCTAGACATCCCACTTATTCACCTTGACAAAAGTGAATTTTAGTCACAAGGCTACTTGACCAAAAAAAAATTACACTTCTTTCTTTTAAGAAATGTTTAAATTAGAGGACCATCTCTTCTTATGAAAAATGTACACTACTATCCCTCTTATTTATGGAGAATATATTATAGAAAACTGTTTGAGAAAAATTTGAATTACATTCCCATCCCCTCTTATTTACACTTCTTCCCCCTTAATATTATTTTTATTTCTAATGGTATAACAGTGAAAATCTAACATGCAAAGTGCGGAGGAAATGGGTACTACATGACCATTTAATATAATCAGAATTATAACGCATAATTTTCTCTATTTTTAACTCACAATACTTTTTGAAGAAATTTTTGATTCACAATATCATTAGCATACTATTTTAAACCCTATTATAAAATGTGAATCATTGCATGATAAAATTAAAATATTGGAAAATTACTAAAGCCAATTAAAATATGGGGCTATTAAAAAAATGAATTTTGTATTATAAATAATTAATAAAATATTCAAATTTAATTATCATTGAAATTGAAAATATAGATAAATGAATTTTTTTTCTTCTTAAATTGGTGCTTAAAGTTGGTAGATATTATAAAAATATTTATTTACGTTAAAATATATTAAAGTATACTACACATTTAATTTTTTTAAGGGAGTACACATTTAATTCTTAAGGGAGAAAAATATAATTTAAGTACATATCTTAATGATAAGACATTTAAATCTCTCCTTAAAAAAAAAGACATTTAAATCTAGGTTTTCCCTTCTAAAGGAAGCGAAATATATATTTTAACAAAGCGAACTGTATTTCCATTGCAAATGATTTTTAAGTCATTATTAAAAAAAAAGAAGAGGTAAGTTCCCTAAAAAAAATGAGGTAAGTCATATTACGTGTATATAATGCTATATGATTTTATCTGTACATCATGGTGTTCATTTTCATATCCGATTTAATTATGATTTTTTTCCACTTTAGGACTTAATTAATATCAAGATCAATAGTTTCTAAGATAATTTTTGTAAAGAAATATAGATGTACAAAAATGTCATATCGAACCTTAAAATGACTCCCCCTAAAAAAAAGAACTTAAAACGAATTTATTATAAATCAGCTTACACTAGTTATTTCATGTTCAAAAGACCATTTTCTTTTTATACAGTAGTTTAGGTGAGTTGGATCTGGTTTTATAATAGAACTGGTTATATGTTTGGGTTAATCGATTGTGGCATCGACTCACTTTGTTCGATTTGTGGTTATTTAGTTGGTATATCGCGGTGTTTTTTTTTCTCTTTTTCTTTTGTGTATCTTTCAGTTGATTGTTTCTTTTTATTGTTTTTATTTTCTGTTTTATTTCCTCTCTTGTAAAGGTTCGTGTGTATACCCTTTACCATACACTTCCATTTTAATACATTCTTCTATTAAAAAAAGTAAGTTGAATCTTAGCGACTCGTCATGATCAACACACAAGCATCAAGTGTTGACGTATATACTTACAAATTAATTATATATAATAAAATATGTCGACAACATAAATTGAACCACACTCTTACAGAGTATGATTCAACTATTTATCAATCTAAGTTGCCAATGAACATCACACCGTACAATATTTAACACGCAAGCAAAATACATAAATAAAGAGTCAAGTTTTTATCAACCCAAATTGACAATGAACACTTCACTATACACATGAAGCATTTAACACATAAGCAAAGGACAGATAAATGTGGGACAAGAAATACCTCCTTCTCTCCCCCCTATTTTTAAACAGCTCTTCTCTCCCTTTTATTCTCTTAAGTGGTGAGATTGGAAAAAAGACCCCTACCATACACAAGTAGTGCTCTTTTGGTGGGATCCAGCTCCATTAACGATTCAGTGGTTATGAACTTCCCTGGCTTGAGGAGCCAACCCCATGTATTGAAGAAACCTCTTATGTTTCCTTTAAAATTTATTTAACGGATTGATAATATACACATTGACGACCTTTATGAATCAAATTGGAATAATCATATTCATTTGACTAATAATGAAATTATTTTAGAGTAAGGCAAAAGGGTCCACATGAAATCCTAGTGGGGTTCAGAAGTGTATATACCTTTCTTTTGCAGCCAATTTGGCTTCAAGTTTTAGTGCGCAATTTGGTCAAGATCCCCTTCCACTTTTACTAACATATCTAAGCAATGAGGGAGGGAAATATCTTGGTCTTAAAAAAAAAAGTAAAAAATATCTTGTAAGGGCAAATTAGATGGTAGACTTTAGGATATTTGATGTGCGTGGCACATGTTCGAACTTGCAGCACCCATTTTTATGTGTGAGTTTCACCGTTAAACTCTTCTATGTACAACGCTAGATACATGTCTATTCCATTGAGAGGTGCAGGTGTTAAGTTCAAACTAGCCAAATGAATGAGTATTGTACTCAACTTCAAAGTTTAAGTCTAGGTAGGACACTTCTTGTACTAGTGGCAGCAGTAACATGTGAATATGACATTGAATTGTACATTAATTGTTACTTACAATAACTTATAAAGTACTATGGAATGTAGCTTGCAACACTAGGGGCTGCCAAACAAATTAGAATAGAAACTACTAAAAGTGACCTGGAGGTGGAATTTCAGTGGCATCAGAAACGTCTAATCAAGACTTAGGAACAGGCATAATGAAAGTGTGTTTGTGCAGTTGTGTCGCATTATACATATGTTTTTGATGAATGAATGAATACTTGCCAATTGCAGAAACAACATGTCCTGTGGAAGAATCTAAAAGGATCACTGGAAGGAAGATACCCTCACTCACACTTGTACCAAATTAGACTTTGTGCACCAAAAGGGAAATTAATTGGGCCTATATTTTGGACTGGCCAAATACATTGCACTATACTCTTAAGCCATAGTATGAATGTCACTGCTCACTAGCACAATTTTTCAACATGGTTTATTTTGAGTATCAAACCAAGCTTCATCATTAAGAGCATCTACGACACGATGATAGTACATTAATAGAGATTCCTTAAATAGACCACACATTTACACATCATTTATTTATAATTTTTTAATAAAAATATCTATTAAGGACTCAATGACTCCAATGATAATATATTAATAAGCACTCCAATGAAAAGTACTTAGATAAGTCTCACTAACTTTACATCATTATACAAAAGTAATTTATTTATTAAATTATAAATTACCTCATAAAATATTACTTCTTTTGAAAGTGAGATCAACTTGTATGTATTTTATTACTTCTTTTGAACGTGAGACTCGTTAGTTGCTCATGAGAGAAATAATCCTTATATAGTTGTCTGATACCTAATAGATACTCATTTTTGTTCCTCCAATGGAGGTCCTTAACATGTATAGGTCTTTGTTAAGTAAAGAAACTCAATTGAAGATGCTCTGAGAAATGAAAGATACTAAAATTATACAATAATTTTTCTCCATATCTCTGAGTTTGGTTTTTCTTTTTTAAAATCATTTAATTAGATCTCTAAAAATATATCAATTTTTTTATTTAAACCAATTTGAGTGTATTCTTTTATAAAGAATTTGTATTCAAATTCATTCCACTATCATATCCATCAAGTTATAAGATATCAAACATATAAATTTTGTTTATAAGATGGAAAACATTCTCTCTTTTTTTTACATTTTTTTGTTTATAAGAATAAAAGATATTTGACTCCCCTAAAAAAGATATTTGACTCCTCTAGATTTTTGAGTGCTTAGTAAAATGAAAAATAATAATCAGACTTTGATATTTGAGTTAAACAATTTTTTATCAAATTTTATTTATATCTCGACCGAACTCCAAATTACCAAAGCTCATTTATAAAATATCGGAGGATTAACACACACAAAATTATGTATGTATATATAATATTACACACTTTAATTCATACTTTAAAATTAATTGCCCACTTTAACAATATCAGATTAATCCATGAAAAAGGGCAGATGTGATTCCATGGGTCATGGAAGATTGACCTTTGCAAAAAGAGAATCTTGAGGGAGCATAATCATGTAAAAGATTACATCCACCACATTCTAATTCTCATTAAACATTAGAGGAGTGATAGATATTGAACTTTTGAACTCCCGGGTTTATTCTCTCAAGCCCTATATATACCCTCTGCGCACACATCATTTTACAAGCAAATTCTCACCTCCCAACTACATCAAACATTCAACTCTCAAATTCTCTCTTTACAACTAAACACATCACTCTCAAAATTACAAAATGACAAATTCTAAACTTGTGTTCAGTTATATTTTTGTAGTCTTAACTATTTTCAATTTGTGTCTCTCAACCCTTGGCAGACCCCTAATGAAAAGAGAGAACAAATTGGAGTACACATCAACATACGAAAACATACTCATTTGGCGGCGTAACATCTTAGAAAATGAAGCCACGACAACATTAGATTCCCAGAATCCACATGTTGGCGACGAGGCTGAAAAGTTGGTCGACGATTTTCGACCAACGGATCCAGGTCATAGTCCCGGTGCTGGCCATTCAACCCCAACAATCCCCATGGACACCAACGTGCCTCCAAGGCCTTAATTAATTAGGCGTACATAATTGATATTCTCGTGCATAATATGGTTATTAATTTAAGTATTGGTATTTCATTATTCATAATGCAATACACATATAGTTAGACATGCATTTCACTTAACGAACATATATACTATAGTTCATGCTCAGTTTGTGTACAGTACATCCAAGTCTTTTGTCCATAGTAATTTGCATAATTTCTTCCTTGATGTGTTGATAAAAAGTAGTTTGTAATTCTATCCCTATCTATGTAGCTGGCTATAGAATATTGAAAAAGCAGAGCCATTCCTGCTTAAGTAGTTTGTAATTCTATCCCTACGTCGCATTATACATATTTATTTTTAAGTCATGATCATGCTATTTGTTGGAATATATAATAATCAATTGGATATTTCTGTGAACATAACTCAGTTGACAGAGATAATACATTGTTATATGTAGGGACCGGGGTTCGAATCCGGACACTCCACTTATTTATCTTATAATGTGAATTCTAGCCACTACGCTACTTGACCAAAATAATAATAATAATCAATTGGGTTAAATTTACCCTAAGGTATAGCTTGCTAAAACACTCCCACATAAAAACTAGTTGGTGTGTTCTAACAAATCTTTCTCTCTCTATCTATCTCTATCTCTCTATATATATATATATATTGTCTTCAACTTTTATACTTTATATTTTCTTGAAAGCAAAAGAGTTTTATTTATGAGAAATGATATTTGTACAATCATTTTTTAACAACTTTTGTAAAAACTTTCTCTTTCATAATAACATTATGCTTTTATTTTTTCTCTCTATTGTTTTGGTTTTTGTGTCAACACCTCTTTTTCTTTGTAAAATTATGATCATCTCAAAAGTTGTCAATCAAATGGTTGTTCTAACAAGACAACTTTTTATTTATGGGTCATGAAAACTTGTGCCCTTAGGATACAAGTTAAAAAGCTAAAAAAGGAATCAATCAATAAATACACAAGATAAAAAGATAAAATTTAAAACTTTCAAAATTAAAAATATACATTTTCCAAGATTTTATTTCTAATTTTGGTTTCTTATCTTGTGCCCTAAGGACATCTTGTGCCCTAAAGACACAAGTTAACATTTTTCTTTTATGTATGAGAAATGATATTTGTACAACCCTTTTGTGACAACTTTTTGACAACTTTCTCTCTCATACTCACATTATTCTCTTATTCTCTCTCTTCCTTTTTCTCTCTCTATTATTTTTAACCCATGAAAAGAGAGAAAAAAGAAGTTGTCATAAAAGTTGTATAAAATGATTGTTCAAATATCAGTGTTTTTTATGTATATATACTTCAAACACTAACAGAAACCTGAAACCACCATAGTATAATGCAAACGGTTGGTGCGTTAAGTGTGTGAATGCTATAAATCTTGGAGTATCACTACCAAGTTTGATTTGCACTTGTAAGAAAAAGTGCAACACAAGTTAATGTCAAGTAAGATTACATAAAAAATTAAGATAGAAAACAGAGCAGCAACCCTTATACAATTGCACCATATAGTCTCTTGTTGAAAATAGGCTCTATTGAGTTAGACTTTGCAATGACTGCGCCTGATATGGTCGAAAAATTTAAAGTTTGGGTTTGATTTGTAGTTCATCACGAGCTTATTCTAGACATAAACTTGACATGTTATATTACCCTACTTAAATGTTTAATTGACATGAACATATTTAAATAACTAGGTGTAATTTGACATATGTTTAAATAGATTAACGAGTTAAAAGACAAATAAGATTAAACTTCATTTTGATATTTAACATGACATTTTAGATAGTCTGACTTCATACGATGTCACATTTCAATTATAAGTTTTAGTAATACATTTAAATACACGGAAAAATTAATGTAGGCCAATATGCTTAAATTACTGATGTGTTAACTCATTGGCTCTAGCATAAGAAACTAGATTTCTACAATATGACGAACATATATTCAAATCTTTGGCTAGGATAGGTGTCCATATTTTGTGTTTCACAATGTCTCGAATATGATTATCTGTGATTAATGGAAAACTAGATTTAGACCTGCTTGTTGCACGAACGAATAACTATTTTTAAAATTTTAATAAAATTGAAATATTAAACATATAACATATAATAGTAGTAGTAGTGGCTTAGTGGTGTGATACATACGGAAAATTAATTAGTTGTTAGAAAATGAGATTTTCACAACTTTTTGTAGGAATGAAATAGCTATCATTTTTAGTGGATTACATGTTACCATTAGAGTGTAGACATTTTAATATTATTTTAAGTATATATGTTAGTATATAATCAAACAAAATAAATTCAATATTTCAGTATCCTTAATAAAAAAAATCAATATTTCAACATAGCACATAATATCAACGGTGGTAAAAGAAGAAAAAGAAGAAAGAAAAAAATAAGGATCAACAAATTGAATGAAAAATGTTTAGAATTATTGGCTTAATTATTAATTTATTGTTCTCCATGTGGTTTAAAATTATTATTATTTTGGTTAAGAATCATAGTGGTTAGAAATTTACTTAAGGTGAATAAGTGTTAATTATCAAATGAGTGAGGCGGGATAAAATATTTCATTTAAATTAACGGAGTATAAAAAGTATACAGAGTAAATGTAAAATGTATTTTATAAATATCACTCTAAAAATTAACCCTTTTCACGATATTACTATGCATGGACTCAAATATTTGAGTATAGATCTTAGTTATTGCCAATATAGTATTTGTCATGTTATAGACTTAAATATGAAATGAAATCATAATAAGAGATGGTTGTAAACCAAATTTGTCAAATTAGTTAGGACTACCCGAACTTTATTTACCTGAAGAAAGATTATCAAAAAGAAGAAAAAAAATGTCTTGGAGTACCATTTGGTAGAGCGCGTGAAAAGCTTTTGCATATATATATATATATATATATATATATATATATATATATATATATTTCTTTCAGACTATTGCTCCTTAAATAGTTATTTTTCTGGTTGATCACACTAATTTGAAAAATTTGGCATGCATTCATTTCTTGGTATGATTTCATATCATATTTTAATATAGATCTTATCGACAAAATATTTTTGGCATGCTATAGACTCGAATATGAAATGAAATCCTACCAAGAGATGGTTGTAAACAAAATTTGTCAAATTAGTTACGACTATCAGAATATTATGAAATGAAATCCTACCAAGAGATGGTTGTAAACAAAATTTGTCAAATTAGTTACGACTACCGGAATATTAATTATTTAGTTGAAGAACAAGGTTGTTAAAAAAAAAAAATGCAAAATCTCTTGGAGAACCATTTGGTATATTGCGTCAGAAGCTTTTGTATAATTTTTTTTCTTTCAGACTCTTGTTCATTAAATAGATATTTTTCTAGTTGATCCCACTAATTTGACAAATTTAGCATACATCCATCTCTTCGTATGACTTCATATCATATTTGAGTATAGATCTTAGGTATGACAAATATATTATTGACAATCTATAGACTCAAAAATGAAATGAAGTCATACCAGGAGATGGTTGTATACAAAATTTGTCAAATTAGTTAGTATTACCAGAACCTTATTTCTTTGAAGAACAAGGTTGTCAAAAAAAAAAAAGATCAAAATCTATTGGAGAACCATTTGGTATGCGTTATAAGCTTTTGTGTGTATGTATGTATGTATATTTCTGTCAGATATTCTTTAAATACTTATTTTTCTTGTTAATCCCACTAATTTGAAGAATTTGGCATACATCCATCTCTTTGTATGACTCCATATCATATTTTAGTATAGACACTAGGTATTGCCAATCAATTACTGCCATTCTATAGATATATTTTTTTTTTCTTTCAGACTCTTGCTCCTTAAATAATTATTTTTTTGGTTGATCACACTAATTTGAAAAATTTGGCATACATCCATTTCTTGGTATGATTTCATATCATATTTTAGTATAGATCTTATTGACAAAATATTATTGTCATGTTATAGACTCGAATATGAAATGAAATCCTACCAAGAGATGGTTGTAAACAAAATTTGTCAAATTAGTTAGAACTAACATAATCTTAATTATTTAATTGAAGGACAAGGTTGTTAAATATTAAAAAATGCAAAATCTCTTGGAGAACCATTTGGTATATTGCGTCAGAAGCTTTTGTGTAATTTTTTTCTTTTAGACTCTTGTTCTTTAAATAGATATTTTTCTAGTTGATCCCACTAATTTGACAAATTTGGGATACATCCATCTCTTCGTATGACTTCATATCATATTTGAGTATAGATCTTAAGTATGGCTAGTATATTATTGGCAATATATAGACTCAAATATGAAATGAAGTCATACCAGGAGATGGTTGTGAACAAAAATTGTCAAATTATTTAGTATTACTAGAACCTTATTTCTCTGACGAACAAGGTTGTCAAAGAAAAAAAAATCAAAATCTATTGGAGAACCATTTGGTATGCGTTATAAGCTTTTGTGTATGTGTATGTATGTATGTATATTTCTGTTAGACTCTTTGTTCTTTAAATACTTATTTTTCTTGTTAATCCCACTAATTTGAAGAATTTGGCATGCATCCATCTCTTTATATGACTTCATATCATATTTTAGTATAGATATTAGGTATTGCCAATCAATTATTGTCATGCTATAGATATATATATTTTTTTTATTTCAGACTCTTGCTCCATAAATAGTTACTTTTCTGGTTGATCACATTAATTTGAAAATTTTGGCATGCATCCATTTCTTGGTATGATTTCATATCATATTTTAGTATAGATCTTATTGGCAAAATAATATTGACATGCTATAGACTCGAATATTTAATGAAATCCTACCAAGAGATGGTTGTAAATAAAATTTGTCAAATTAATTAGGACTACCAGAATCTTAATTATTTAATTGAAGGTCAAGGTTGTTAAAGAAAAAAAATGCAAAATCTCTTGGAGAACCATTTGGTATATTGCGTCAGAAGCTTTTGTATAATTTTTTTCTTTCATACTTTTGTTCTTTAAATAGATATTTTTCTAGTTGATCCTACTAATTTGACAAATTTGGGATACATCCATCTCTTCGTATGACTTCATATCATATTTGAGTATAGATCTTAGGTATGGCTAGTATATTATTGGCAATATATAGACTCAAATATGAAATGAAGTCATACCAGGAGATGGTTGTAAATAAAATTTGTCAAATTACTTAGTATTGCCAGAACCTTATTTCTTTGAAGAACAATGTTGTCAAAGAAAAAAAAAATCAAAATTTATTGGAGAACCATTTGGTATGCGAGATAAGCTTTTGTGTATATGTATGTATGTATATTTCTATTAGACTTTTTGTTCTTTAAATAGTTATTTTTCTTGTTAATCCCACTAATTTGAAGAAGTTAGCATACATCCATCTCTTTGTATGACTTCACATCATATTTTAGTATAGATATTAGGTATTGCTAATCAATTATTTTCATGCTATAGATATATTTTATTTTTATGTCATATTCTTGCTCCATAAATAGTTATTTTTCTGGTTGATCACATTAATTTGAAAAATTTGGCATGCATCCATTTCTTGGTATGATTTCATATCTTATTTTAGTATAGATCTTATTGACAAAATAATATTGTCATGCTATAGACTCGGATATGAAATGAAATCCTACCAAGAGATGGTTGTAAACAAAATTTGTCAAATTAATTAGGATTACCAGAATCTTAATTATTTAGTTGAAGAACAATGTTGTTAAAGAAAAAAATGCAAAATCTTTTGGAGAACCATTTGGTATATTGCGTCAGAAGCTTTGTATAATTTTTTTTCTCTTAGGCTCTTGTTCTTTAAATAGATATTTTTCTAGTTGATCCCACTAATTTGACAAATTTGGCATACATCCATCTCTTCGTATGACTTCATATCATATTTGAGTATAGATCTTAGGTATGACCAATATATTATTGACAATCTATAGACTCAAATATGAAATGAAGTCATACCAGGAGATGGTTGTAAACAAAATTTGTCAAATTAGTAGTATTACCATAACCTTATTTCTTTGAGGAACAATGTTGTCAAAGAAAAAAAAATTAAAATCTTTTGGAGAACCATTTGGTATGCGTGATAAGCTTTTGTGTATATGTATGTGTGTGTGCGCGCGTTGTGAGACTCGTTATTTTTAAAATACTTATTTTTCTTGTTAATCTCACTAATTTGAAGAATTTGGCATATATCCATCTCTTTGAATTACTTCATATCATATTTTAGTATAGATATTAGTCATTGCCATGCTATAGATTCAAATATAAAACGAAATCTTATCAATAGATGATTGTAAACCAAATTTGTCAAATTAGTTCGATTCACCAGAACCTTATTTATTTGAAGAACAAGGTTGTCGTAGGAAAAAATGTAATATCTCTTAGAGAATCATTTGGTGTAGTAAACATAATGTGACGAGCAATAGGAATTTTGCCAAATATTAAATAAAATTATAGCAATATGTTGATTTGTTTTGACAATTTAGTAATATATTTATATAATAGCTATAAAGTATTAAAAATATCTAACTTTTAATAGATATTATAGTTTCTTCTAAATTAACATATTAATGAAATTTTATATGGAAAATATTTCAATGTAATATTGTTTTCCTAAAATAAAAATGATAAATATTAAAATAGAATTATCTATGAATAATTTTCAAGGAGAAATTGTAAATATTTTTCTTATTTTTATAAATAGTATTATATCTATTTTGTTTTATCAATTATTAATTAATATATTGATAAAAATATATAAAGTATTAACATTATGACTTTTATTATGATTTATAATTTCTTCTAAATTGACAGCTTATTGATATATTTTATTTTCTAAAAAACTTTTTTTTTTGTTAAGCTAGGAGAATGGACAGGCATGGCAT
>Ga0228710_1000465_pt1 | contig 51010 bp, 21 predicted proteins | sample MedpolnodulmetaG_FD_177995 | JGI IMG/M metagenome (GOLD analysis project Ga0228710, IMG submission 177995) | Root nodule microbial communities from Medicago polymorpha collected in Santa Monica, California, United States - pink nodules | ecosystem: Host-associated > Plants > Roots > Nodule... | reverse complement strand
TGTAAAAAAAAAAAAAAAATTGTATGAGTGTGTAAATAACTTTACACCGTTGTCTTGTAAGAAAGCTTCCCAATCTCATCTTCTATCTCCACACAACTCTCATCGATTTTCTCTTTGTAGCTTGAACAACACATACCCATTCAAGTTCAAACTCTTCTCTTTCAATCTCACGTTCTATCTCAGGTACACATTCTCTCACTTGTGTGATTCATGAGCATGAATCTGTCGATTGTGGTTAATTTTTTACGGGTTCATGAGCAAAATCTCAATATCCTTCTGACCCAAAATGGAAATCATGATTTTAAGTAAAAGGGTATGTGAAAAATCAAAACTTTAGGAATTTGAAACAAAATCAAAGACACCCCTTTTCAACAACCCCTGTTTTGAAAACAATGTTGGTTGGATTTGTTGTTGTTTTTTATTCATGTAGCGGACCCCACTTAGTGAAATAAGGCTTGGTTGTTAGTGGTGTTGCTCTTGGTGTGCCCAAATGAGCCAAATAGTTGTAGTTCATTGTTTATATGGTGTTGATATGGTAATGGTATGTGGTATTGCTTTTTGATGGTGACTGGCAGTTGATGTTGTTAATATGATAAGTGTTGGATTTCTAGAATCTATTATATGCTAGAGTTAGTTAGAGATATTGAGAGAGTATAAAAATGTTTGAACTTTGTTTTTCATTGACTGATTATTGAATTAGTTAGTTACATGCTTGATCAATCTATATATAGAATTGATCCTAACCGGCTTACCAGTTGCTAGTGACTGTCATTTGTCAGTCACTTAGCTACAGCCGGCTACAACTGTCATTTGACAGTTAGACAGTTATAAAGCTAACCTATAGTGCACTGCAAGCTCTATAAGTTATTCCTTTAATAATAAAGTTAGAAGAGCTTATGTGACGAGAAAAGCCCAAATAAGTCTTCTAGATGGACTCCCTCATAGTCATTAAATTGGGCATTCAAGGATTCTTATCTCACTTTTCAGATCAACCTTCCAATGGCAGATAGCGGATTGTTAAAATTCCACTATGCAACAGTGCTATAGCGCCACTATAGGCGCTATTCGACAACATTGTATACTAAATAGTTGTATCGCAGAACAACAGCGGTTAGTCCGCTACGCTATATCGCTATAGCACCTCTGTAGCTGCTATTTAACAACATTGTAGCTACTTCAAGGATGTAGTAAAGTTATTAATGCAAACACTAGAAGATAAAAAAACCCGAAAGGTTTTGAACAATGTTGTATACTTGTTTAATGTTGGAGGCAAAATTACTTCTGGCCTTCACAATGAAAAATCTAATGTCTCTCAGTCATACCAAATACAATCTGTCACAACGGTGATAGACAATTTGACCAATACACTGAAAGTTAGTATTTTAATATTCAAACTTATCATACTTGATTAAGAGCCCAACATGTGCTTTTTCCCCTGCAGTCATATGTTTCCCATTTTTATTTTGAGTTCTTCCTTTACTATTTGATTGCAGGAAGTTTACACTCTAGGAGGTAGAAAAATTGCTTTTCAAAATGCACTTGCAGGGCCTTTGGGCTGTGTCCCAAAAGCTACAACAATGAATACTCAAATGGGTGGTGGCTTTGATGAAGTACTATCGGCTAGCAATGTGTAGATAACACAACATAGGATTTACTAGAGGAGAAAATTTTGAGGTATGCTGTATGCATTAACCCTACTCAATATGTGTGGTTTGATGGAGCTCATACATCTGAAAGAGAATATAGCCAATTAGCTCGGCTAATGTGGAATGTGCCACCAACAAATACAGGGCCTTATACTATGAAGTAGTTACTTAGATATACAAAATAGGTTCATAATGTTTTACAATATTTATTGTGATAATTAAGTACTACAATAATGTTTTCAGTGTATGCAGTGGCGGATCTTACTCAAAATGTTAGGGGGAGCAGCAAATACCAAATAAAATATTATAAAATTGAAATTCATCACAGATATATATATTTTATAAAAAAATTCAAAATAACATTAACACAAAACAAAAAGTAAAAATAAAAATATGTATACAAGGAGAAAAAAATATGTATAAAAATATGTATAAAAATACAATAAAAATATGTATAAAAATATGTGCTTTTTGCAGATAGATAGATAGAAGCATGATTGATAGGCTTTTATTGTAACCCATCTCCATTGTCATCATCTTCTACCCCCCATTTCTGCTTCTTACATCCAACTCATAATTTTCCAGCCCTTTCGTATTCTTTAATGAGTTTCGTTCAACAACCCCATTCTCTTACTCTAGTTGCAACTGTGAATTTCCAGAAACCAAATCGCAATCCCGGCGACGGTAGCTGATAGGATAACGGAAGAAAGAAGGCACGAGAGCTTTAGGAAGGAAAGGAATTGAAATTGGAATCTGCGGCAACCGGAAGTTTGAGATCGGTGGCGGAAAGAGTTGTTGTGGTCGGTTTAGAAAATGAACTTGTGGGTGCCGTGAGGGAGAAGATGATCACAGTTCCAGAGGGTGAGCACTGCAGTAGTAGTATATAAAGAAAATATAGAAATATTTGGGGGGAGCTGTGGCTACCTTCCGCTCCCGAGAAGGTCCGCCACCAGTATAATTCAAGTACAATCTATTAAAATTTTATGATTTATTATTTTTATTTTTATTTTTATACACCTGATTAGTATTTTTATTGAAGTTAAATTGTTCGTGTCCCCTGACTTGACGTCCTCGACACTGTATGACATGAGTGTGACAATCAGGAATTGTTTTAAGTTATTAATTAGTTTAATTATTTTATGATACTTGCTGAGTTAATTTAGTTCTGATTTTCTATTTTCTATTGGGACAGGTGTGACAGATGAAAGCATAGCGTGCTTCTCAAATTGTGTTTTTGTTAATGTTGTTATTCTGGTGCATCAGATAACACTGGGATCCTAGCTCAGTTGTAATTGAAGGAACCACATCACTCGGTGGGGGTGGGAAAGCATATGCGATTATGTACAACGCATACTTTTCTTCAACCATATACGGTGTCAGCTGCAAAGAATCATTCCCTTTATCTTTCAATGGCTACTCAAATCTATGGTACGAAAGATTTGACAGAACCTCATCACAGTGTTTGTCATGCCGTGGTTGTTGTGACTGTTGTGCTCTCTCCACCTATAGAGTACCCGTAAAGCCTTGTCTTCTAAATGGGTTGAGGCAATCCACTCTCCTTCAGTTGTCAGCAACCAGGAGGTTTATTTTCAGAGGTGAAAACCTTTACTGTTCTCGGGTTCCTTATGGTCTTGTTAGAGGCTCTTGTGAGCTTAAGTGCTCTACCAATGAAAGAAATATTTGCAATACAAGTAGAAGAAGCAGAATAAAGGAAAGATGTGTTTGTTCAGCCTCACAGAAAGGGAGAGAAAGAGAAGATTTCCCTTCATTTGCTTCTGATGAATCTGAATTAGTTCTCAGCTTTTTGAGCGAGGAAGCAGATAAAGATGCTACATGTACCAAAGCGAAGAATGTGTCTTCATCCAACAGAACGGAAACCAAGAAGAAGATAAATAATTTGAGTAGAGAGAGACATTTCAATTTGAGTGAGAAAACAAAAACAAAGAAAAAGGGGAATTTGAAGCAACATGAAGTATCCTCCATAGACTTGAGAAGAGAGTGCGAAATAAATGACACTGAAAAGGAAGTCTTTACAAAAGGTGAAAACTTTAAGAAACAGAGAGATATGTCTAGCTGTTCATCTTATTACACACTCTCGTCTGGAGATTTCGAGAGTGACGTGGAAGTGCAGCATAATATGGGTTTGGAAGAATTTTCACTGGGATATGAGGAGGATGAAGCAAACCGCGTGGAGGGAAACGTAAAGGAAGAATTCAACAGGCAAAGAGTTGACCAAAAGAAGGTGCACGGCGTTTCAAATAAAGAAAGAATTGTACCTGGTGCAGATATTGATTGGAATATAAGAAAGAAGTCCGAAAAAATGCTGACTGAGGGAACCTTTCAGGAAACTGATACCACAAGAGAGCACCAATATATGCATCGAAAAGGATCTACAATGCATGAATCTGGTTATGGAAAAGCTTCTATTTCACAGAAGCAAGTCCACAGTGAGGAAGATAATTCATCTTTCGTAGAACATTTGGATAAGAAAACAAACAAGGAATACATTCAAACAGGAAACAGAAGAAAGAATCAATCTTCATATGCACAAGAGTCTGGCCGCGATGAAATTGAGACAACTTTGTTATCAGGAAAAAGATTCAGTGGCAGTGAAGAGAACCTTGAAATATCCAACTTACATAAGAAAACAAGTGATAAACATGAAAAGTTTGTTGGTTCTACTTCTACCATCGGAACAGAAAGTTTGAAATCAAAGAACACATTTGGTGGCAAGGAAGAGAGTCTTGGGATATCAGAAACACGTTTGCAGGAAAGAAGCGATAAACATAAAAAATTTATTGGTTCTAATTCTACCACAACAAAGGATCTAATAGAGACAGGTTCCCAAAATTATATAGGAAATTTTAAAATTGAAGACACTGAAAGGACCTCTGATACTAGGATGAAGAACATGGAAGATAAAAAGAATTCGGTTTTGAGTTCTGCTCAGGGAGTGGAGTTGCAAAACCGTAAAGGAGAGAAGATCATTGCACATGATAAAGACAGACGAAAATCCCAACTGTTTTCTGAAGTATCACAAGTTCATGGGAGTCATGTTGAAGATACATCTATCCTGATGTCTAAAACTAATGTGAAGAACCAGGAAGAAATATCATACTTAAGTTCACATGAAAGGGATACACGACTCCAAACTGATAGGAGGAGAACTCAGAGTGTTAAACATAGCGAAGGATATGAACATGTCAGCACTTTATCGGGAGGCTTTGACAGTGATGAAAAGCAAGTTTCAAGTTCTCAAATAACTTCGGAGAAGATGAGACTTATGCCAAAAAGTAAATCGGCATCAGCTGTTGAAACTAGAGAAAGTTCTTCCCAAACTGAAGAAAGGATTTTTGAATTGGCTAATGACCACCAAAGATCTAGGAACCCTTCCCAAATGGGTAGAGTTTCAGCTCATGTTGAACAAACTGCTGGGTTTGAAAGCCCTGATATCTACCTTGAAGCTTCAGAAAGTGGCTCTTCTGCTTTGTATGACAATTCGGGAAGAAGTCCTGCTATGTTTTCAGGATCACATTCCCATTATGAAAGTGATAAGTCATATAGTGAACCTTCTATTTTCATGACTCCAGAGGATGTGCTTGGTTCAGCTAATCGTTTGGAGGAATCATCAAAACAGTTTGTTGATGAGTTTGTGGAGAGGGTCAGGCATGAAGTCACAACTTCAGAAAGACAACAAGAGATAGAAGTTGCTGGAACAAAGTTGGCCTCTGATGTTGAGGATAATCAGATGAACAGTTCTAGGCAACAAGGCACTCAAAATGACTCTCAGTCAAAGAGTCATGAGTCCAGCCATTCCACTGGGTTTCTGGGCGGCAAGGGAATTTCTGACGAAATGTGGGATGTAAAAGAACCATCTGTTGGGCATGGTGTATCATCTAAAGAACCAGAGATCAACAATGAAACTGCAAAACCAATTGTCAAAAGAACAGGAAGGTCCATGTGGAGTATGCTTTCTGATATTGTTCAATTACGCTGGAGTTCACGTGCTGGTTCCTCCACTTCTGGGAGATCAGGTGACAGAAACTCACCAAACAAATCTGACAGTGAGACATGGCATTCTGGGCAGGAGCATGAGGAAACTGGTAAAAGTGTGCTACCACAAGCCATGACTTCTGATAAATCAAAACCAGGTACTCATTATACCCAAAGTGAGGGAGATGTGTCGGACACTAAAATATTGAAGGACAAAGGAAAACATATTGAAGTTGGATCATCTTTTCCAAATAAATTGGAAAGTGGAGCAACATCATCAATAGGCACCCCATATGCTGCTGGAGAGGAATTTTCTAGTCGAACTGAAAATGAAAAAGATTTTAAAGTCACTACTTCTGGCTTAAAAAAAATGGAGTCACCAAATCCATTATCTGTTAGAAGGCAACCTATCGCAGCAGAAATTGTAAATATCGGTGGATCTGACATTTCCAGAACTGAATCAGTGATGCCGATAAAAGAACCCGTTGCTCCAGTGAAAACTGAAACGTCTGTCTCAGACAGAAAGGATGGAGAGTTGAAACAACGGAAGTTTCAGCGGAAAAGTCAGGTTTCGAGAGATAGGTTCGATGATTGGGAAGAAGCCTATAATGTTGAACTTGAGCAGCGACGGACTGATGAATTGTTCATGAAGGAAGCACTTTTGGAAGCCAGAAAGGCCGGTGATACTTGGGAGGTCCCTGTTGGTGCTGTTCTTGTGCAGCATGGAAAAATTATTGCAAGAGGATGCAATTTGTAAGCGTCAATATTTTTGCATTAGTTCATTCTTTCCAGTTATGTGAATTTTTAATTTATATCAAAGTATCTGTTCCAGAGTAGAAGAGTTACGGGACTCCACAGCTCATGCAGAGATGGTCTGTATACGAGAAGCTTCTAAACATCTCAACTCATGGAGACTATCAGTAAGTTTTCCTGGTTTAAATTCAAAGTGTATTTTGATGTTATAACCAAAGTTTAATATTCATTTGATATGTTTCTCTTAAATTATTTTTGAACCCATTTACTTACTAACTAATTATAGTATTCCACAACTTTTGTGTTATTGACAACATAGCAGCAGACTTATTATTTTATAAATACTGAATAATTTCACCTGAAGTTGATGAAAGCAACCAAATGCTTGGTAGATTTGAAGGATAACTAAATAAAAATGCCTCTAAGGTCATGTTTGGTTTATAGTTCCTAATGATGTACCTTTTCTCCAACAGAGCTCTAGAGTTAAACTTAGATTTGCAGTTTTTCAACTGCAAAACCAAAAACGAACCCAAATGCCAAGTAGAATTGAGTTGGAGCATTTGTAATGTTTGCAATGGCATACACTATAGTTTATAGATGCCGCAATAGCAGTGTCACGTTGCATAACAGCCATGCAGTTTTATGAAAAATGCTGTTGTGTAGCTGCTACCCGATCATCCGATACATGTGATAAGCGTGAATGGTTTCTTAATTTTTTTGGAGTTTTATATGGTGATAGTTTCAATTGAGCCTTTAGTAGTTCATATTGGAACAGTTTAATAGTTGTTAAGATGTACAAGGTGCATATGTTTTTTTCTTTTTTGCAGTTTGACATCAGTAAACTCCTAGTTGGGTTAGAAAGTTTGCCTTTCTTTAGGACACATCTCGGAACTACTTTCGGGATCATTGTTCAGTGTGGCTTAACTACAATAAACTATAGCCAAACCCGTTATTCTCACTTCTCTTGTGGCTTAACTACAATAAACTGGACCATTTACCTATTCGACCAAAGTCAAACCCATTTTTCCTAATACATTATTATTAGATGAAATTATTGTGGGATATTTTAAATCATGCTCTTCCACTTGTACTGTGGGATTGCTTCTATTTTAGTGAGACTTGCATTAGTTTTATACAATAGTGAAGTGTGTTAAAATGATTGTTGCTAAAGCTCTCTAGCAGAGTTGTCAAATCGTAGCCAGGGCGGTGCAATGGCGGATTGCAGTGGCTAATTTTTTGACACCCATCATTAGAGGTGTCAATAGAGCCCCAAATTTCAAAGCCCACTCAAAAAAGCCCCCATCAAGCCCACTAAATTAAAGCCCCCTAATTGAACAAAATTATTTGGGGCCAAGCCCACTATAAAATCTATTTATTTGTGGGCCTAAAAAAGCCCCATATTAATTATTTCAAAAAAAAAAAAACTTCTTTTTTTAGGTAAAATAAAAAGTTTTTTTTACGGTAAAAAAAATAAAATTTTAGGTAATTTTTTTTTTTTCGGTAAAAAAAAATGTTTATAGAAATTTTGGGGCTTGGGGCCTTTTGATTTTTTTATTTGTGGGCTTGCATAAATGTGGGCCTTTTAATCTTGTGAATTTTCAAGCCCCCTTACTATGTGGGCTGGAGCCAAAACTTCAAGGCCCCATGATATTGACACCTATGCCCATCATGGCCACATTGTGAAAGGATGGTGATGGAATATCACAGAAATTGAATGGGTGAAATAATTTTCATTGATTGCAATTGATGAAAGGGGATAGTTACTATGAAGAGAATTCCAGAGCAATGCCCCTAGCAGAGGAAATATTCTCCTATGTTACTAACAATAAACGTGCATAATCCATACGACACTACCCTCCTCAATATATTCTAACAGCAAAGATTGAATTTCACAGTAACTGTAGCAGTTATGTTTAAACAAAACAAAAATCACCTAAAGCAATATTTGGTAGTATTTTTTTATATTTTTGTGACAGAAAAGCAATATTTGGTAGTAGGGAATTGGAGTAAGAGGAAAGTAAATGATGTGTGTATCTGGACCACCGTAAATATGATACATATCTTGATTAATGGTTAATGTATATTAGTTCTGGTATTTGATATACTTCGATAAATTAGTATCATGGCTAATTTGGACACAAATTTACCCTTGTCAGGAAACTACACTTTATGTAACGCTTGAACCCTGTGCAATGTGCGCTGGTGCCATTCTTCAGGCAAGAATAGATACTGTTGTGTGGGGAGCTCCCAATAAGCTTCTTGGAGCTGATGGCAGCTGGGTTAGGTATGCAGTCATGTCATTATACTTCTTTGTGTTGTTCATAATTATATATGCAATGGCATGGAGTATCTAATGTTTGTTCATTCTATGTACCTTTATTTTCCTATGAGTAGTGCAAGCAACACTCACTTGAACACACTTTTCAACACTCAACCTCTTGTTGGGTGAAATGTACGTGGGTTCCACCATTTCGGGAAAATGGACCCCACATTAAATGGTGGGGCCGACATTCATTTTACCAAATACTAATCATTTTTCTATCGCCATCTCTGGCTAACTTGGTCAAGCCTTGAAAACACTTGAATAAGAGGAATTGAACACAGATATGATTTAGTTTATTGTTATAATAAGAAAAGGAGGACGCATTTTTTTTAAAAAAAATTGTGGGAGGGGAAATTATTATAAAATTGGAATCTTAGAGATCGAATCCGAGTAGGCTTAAACACACAATTCAATAAATTTATATTCAACTACTGTATTTTGGGATGTGGAACTCTATATTGCGATGCCTCTGCAACTCAATTCTTTGCTTAAAAGTAATATTTAACTACAGTATGGTCATTTCAAAAATGTTTCTAATCCCATTTTTATCGATCAAAGAGATTTCATTAATACGCACATTAAACGTGGTATTGACGATGTATAATATATTAATATGTTGTATGGTACAACCACATTGTCAACATTATATAATTACATTTAAACTTCCTGCTAATTCAATTTTTGAGAACCTTGATGAGTTCAACTGGACCTCAGTCTTGTCTTGGAAATAAACAATGATGATGATGATATTTATGATAATGACCTAAATTGCTTTGTGCAGGCTTTTCCCTGATGGAGGAGAAAGTGTCTCAGAAGCAAGAGATATACCTCCTGCACCAGTTCACCCGTTTCATCCGAAAATAAAAATAAGAAGAGGAGTATTGGCGACAGAGTGCGCAGATGTAATGCAGCAATTCTTTCAACTGAGAAGGCGAAAGAAGAAAGAAGATCCACTTCCTATTACTACCCATCATCCTTCCAAGTTACTTAATAAGATACAAGACATCTTTCATGTAATGTTCTGTTTGTAAGAGAGCATGTTCACATCATATTTCCTCATGTTGAGTCATTTTCAAACTTGATGAATAATACAATATTTGTATTCTCGAGTCATTTTCAATCACCTATGAGCTGTTGTGGACTGTAGTTCCAACCACCAATTGCAACTTTCATTTCAAGTAATAACTCTGAATGCTATCATAACAAGAACATGATCTTCAATTAGATATAGGCCATCATTAAGAAAATACATGGTAAAATCATTTTGCATGAAACCTTTTATTCCTTCTCTCATTCAAGCCAATTTTTTTTTTGTTTGGTTACAGAAGAAAAAAGTAAAGAAAAGAAAAACAACTACTCCCTAGGAATGGAGATTCTCAAAGCATATGCAAGCATGGCAGTAGCAAACTCCACCTCCATCGGCGGAGATGAAACAATCTTCAGAGCGTTAAGTTGAGAAGGTCCCTTTTGGCGGAAAAATCAGCACACTGATTTCTTTCTTGAAGAGTATGTTGGAACTTCACATGCGAACTCATGAAAAGGTTGGACCATTTCATTTACTAACTTTATAGCAACGAGGGAGTCCGAATAACAGACCAATAATTCTGCATGAAGTTTATTATTGTAGCCAACGTGACCATGAAAACCAGTTATCAATCCCCATTACCAGATCTCACCGAGCCACCAAAACGACCAACTCCAAGATTCAAGCCAACTATTTAGCCAAATAATGAGTGAATGTATTCATTCATTCTTATATGAAATAAACAAAATTTAAAATGATTATTGTAATTAATAGTTCTTGATCACATTAATTTGTAACAAATTACTATTTAAATTTAAAATTGTTTGTTCTAGGAATCAAACAATCCGATGTATACAATTTTTTATGAACTTAAATATTAATTTATCCCCTAAACTAAAAAAATCCCTTCCATAATAATTTATGAAAATAATTGTGCTTGAATGTTACACCGTAGCCATCATATTAATTTTTTATTGGTGAGTTGAGAGTTAAGACCACTAATTATACGAAATGATATTTTTAGTTTGAGTAATGGCAAGATAACAACGAATGGTGAAATTGAATAATTATGTTGTTTAGCTAGTGATAGGAATGAAGTTGATCAATATCATAATGGAATAAACTTTGATCAATACACTAATGTAATTTATCTATTATTATTAGCTTAATATTGAAACTACAGGTCACACACACGACTGTTTTAATTATTGTTAAATAATTTTTTATTTTTTGATAATTAAACTAGAAACTTTAATCAATCAATTAAAATATTTCTAAATGGGATATTATTGTATTTTTACTGGCACTAGAAATAAAATAATATATATAAATTGAGCACATTTGTTTTTCATTAAATATTGAAGGAAGTCTTAACCGTTTGATTGTCTTGAAAATGTGTTATTTTTATGCAAACATTTCCAAAGAGCAACAATATGCAAAAGCAAAACGTGAAGCAATTCTTCTGAAACTTAAAAAAACGTGGTCATTGGCATGGTCATTTAGCAAGTCTAGAAACTTGCTATACTCAATGTGTTTTTCAACAATATAATGGACGGTGCACAATGCACATAGAATAAAGTAGACCAAATGTGATTATAATATTCCCTCGAATTTTCTGCATTCTATTTATTATAAATTCAAAAATTAAATTGAATGCACACATTCCAACAAAAAGTTACTATGTTGGGTTCCTCACAAGCAAGTTAACATTTCCCTAATTATAAATAGGCAAGCTCTCAAGAGAATAAAAATATACTACTACTCCTTGTACTATTTTTTATTATCTCTTCTCCACTTTCTTCAACCACAAGCAACTCATAGTAAGTTTGCTAGAAGTTTTTTGTTCCACTATTCGAAGGTTGATAGTAACATTAGTCTCGGTGCAAATGCACATAAAGTCTTTGAAGAAAGAATTTTTATTATCTAAGATCCAATTTTATTTCGTTATATATGTTGTGAACACATATTTTTCTTTCTTTCAGGCATATAACATTCTATTGCACTCTCCATTTCCTTTGATACTTGTGATCTTGAATCTGAAATCATGGTGAATGGCTCCTACAACTTTGTGTTTAGATGTATTTGTTGGATCAAAGAACAAACGGTGGGTATCATCTTTGAAACAAGGGGGCCAATAAATCTTGTATCAGAGACCGATAAGGAAGTTTCAAAGGGTAAGGTTTTGGTAAAAGATGATGAATGAATATTTACAATTATTTCCTATTTATACATGTAAAAGATGAAGGAAATATCAAAGGCTAACGTTTTGAGGGAATTGTGTCCTATTTATACTAGTGTTGTTAAGTCCCCAACTAGCTAGGTGCATGATTAAGTATCAACCCTTGATAATTTCCTAAGATCACATGTCACAATCACAATTTTAACATATTGATGTTACTATTTAAAAACATTAAATTAATTTTTTTTTTTACAAAATTGAATTAATTCTATTTGTATATTTTTTCGGGCGTGAATTGAGTATCATTTGTATTAGCAAAACTACCTCTAGACTGAATTTAAACTTAGAACCTTGAAATAATTTTTTTTACCTTCTCGTCCAAGTATTTTTGAGTGAATTAATTTTTACATAAAAACAATAACTAAATCATATTACATCGACTAAAACAATATTAAACACATGAAATTATTGTATATATCAAATATCGATGACTCAAATAAATTTTTTAGATAATTAAAATCCAAAACAAACATTTTTATGAGTACCAAATACATTTTTTTTGAGAGGGTGAGGACCAAATACATGTTAATTTTTTTGCTAAAAAACATCTTATTTTATTTTGGGTATTTGCTAATGAGATTACTTTTGATATATTATCAACGTAATTTTTTTATATTAATAGCAAATCACAGTTATTTTATTTATTTTTTATAATAAGGAAATCATAGCCCATCATACATTTTTTTATTAAAAAAAAAAAGCTCATTATACATATTTATTAAAGCAACGATTTTTTTTTGAGGTTGATGTTGAAGCAACAACTTATCATACATGTAACTTGGAAAAATATATTTTTGGTATGTCTTTAAAAATATTTAATATCGAAGCAAGTGAAATATTCTTAATGATTTGAGGATTATAATTAATCAACAAATATATGAATTTTATCCTGTAAACGACAAAGTAGGGACCAAAACGACACTTCAAGTCTGAAACTTCACGCATAGTGCAATTTCCTGCAATTCTCTTCCCAAATATTCCATTTTTCTCCAATTTCCATCGCTGGAAGAGAAAACCCAATTTTCTCTCCAAAAATTCGTTCTTTTCCCTTCTCAATTTTCGGTAAGTTCCATCAATCTCTGTATAATCTTCCCTTTCCATTAACAATTGCCAAAAAAATTGAAAAAATCTTCTATTTTTCTCACGATTCATCATTCACGGTGATTTTTTTTACAGTGGCTTTTACCCTTCATCAGTTACCGCTTGAAGAAACCAGATCTGAAAGAGCGTGAACCATTATTTGGGTTTCGGGGCTAAACGCAACAACCTTGATTTGGATTTTTTTTTTTTTAACTGTTTTAAAGCAATTGGGATCTCTAAATTTGATGAATTTTATGCAATGAATCGTGTTGTGGATCCAATTATTGAGATTTATGTAACTGGGTTGATGTGAGTGGATGTTATAGAGGAAAAAATTTAAGTTTTTAGAATTGGGTTTTTGATTTCGATTTGGGAATTTGAAGATTAGGTTTAGTTTGTGAGACATTTTGTTTGTTTTGGGTAGGAGTCATGTTCTATGGTGCACTGGTATGGGACCCTTGGCTTATTGTTGCTCAAATTGTTTGTCTACAATGTATGTACTATATCACACTTGGATTGCTCTTAACCGTTCTTGTTGGCACTCGCGTTTCTCGGTTGAGCCTTGTGTATTTCTTTGACTATGTTACCGTTACTACCTCTACCGTTACTGGTTGGTGCGTTTGTGCTTCATTTCTGCTCAGCTCAGCTGCAGGGTAATTGTTCTCTTCCACCTTTCTCACCGTACTAGTAGCTTTGTCAATGTTGTTCTATTGCTTGAATTCGTAATTGGTAATCATTATTCATCAAATCACGATAGTCGTGTTTTGACTTTCTGGGAAGAGTTTGTTTATTTACAGTTCGTTTGAGCTTATCAAATATTTAAGTTATTTACATATTTACAGTTCGTTTGAGCTTATCATATGACATAAATATTTAAGTGTTTGACTTTGAGAGAGTTTATGAAAATAACCCCAAGCTTGTAAATGGGTGTTCACTTTTACATCCATTTGTTCTCATTCTGTTGTACTGGTTGCACTTTTTTACGGTATGGGGAATGAAACAAACAAGTTAGGATTTGAACCTTTGTTATAGAGATGCCTTCGTTTAGGGAAGTTAATGTGTCTGTGCTTGGAATGTAAAAATATGGGATTTGATTTGATTTGATTTGGATTTGGAAATCAATTATTGTGTTTTGTATGTTAGAAAAGGAAATTACCTATTTTTGAAATCCATATAATTTTAATTGTTATGTAATAACTTTGTGTAGAGGAAGGATTCTCTGGGGGCATTCTTAGCTGTTATTCTCATATATGGTTTGTTAAGTGAGATTACGTAGTAGCTCTATGTTATACTAACACCACCGATGTTGTTTTGCAGGGCTGTGTATATGCTTTATTTGATTGAAAGATCAAAGAAGTGCTTGGATTTTGCAGCCACTATCTATATCATTCATCTTTGCATATGCATAGTGTATGGGGGTTGGCCTTCTTCTATAGCATGGTGGATTGTGAATGGTACTGGAATTGCCTTGATGGCTTTGCTAGGCGAATATCTGTGTATCAGACGCGAACTCCGGGAGATACCAATACCACGATATCGTTCAAGTAAGAATTACTTCTTTTTGGATGTTTGGCTGACAAATTTGACATGTGCTATTTGAAGAATTGTTTATCATGTATATATTTTATTTTTTTCCTTTTTTATCATGTCTTTTCTTATTTCAGAAACCTGCATATATGTTTAAGCTGTCAAAGAATCGTAGGAAGTCATTCATATTCTATGTCGTGCTTGCTGTTCTTTTTTTTTCCTTATCCCCATGGAATTTTTTAATAGACAAGAAGATTGATTGAGTTGGGAAGACCTTGTATTCAGTGTCAATTTTAATATCAAAGTAGGTTCTTATGATTGGTTCCCCGATCTATCATGAAGAAGTGAGATCCAAGTAGACATTTTCATACCTTGTGCATAAGTTGGTCCTCATGTTTCTCTGACTGTTTTCCAAACCTTCGCCTTGAGGACAAGGCTAAACTGATAGTGGCAGTTATTGATGGGCCTCTAACTCATGGGATTTTAAGTTTGCTTGTTTAACAGAGAAGGAAGAGATGAATGAAGGGGGCAAGAACAGAACTGTGCTAGGAGAAGTTGGTTATGACAGAGGGGGATAGCCAGAACAGGTGGCAGTAGGAGAGTGGAGATAGGGGTGGTGTAATCTGTCAAGACTCGCACATTGGTTGAGATGTAACCTGAAATTGAGTTTATAAGTGGCAGTCATCCCTCACCTTACAAATCAGTTTTGCAGGGTTAAATTAGGCACAAGTCAAATTCTATGAAACCGATTAACCCCACATTGCCTAGAGAATAGAGATTTTGTAAGGTTGCATTCGGCTCACCCGTTGTCGAGCCAAGACCATTAGATCACCCGTTATCGAGCCACTGGGTCATGCTCCAGATGTCCAGTCTTGAGCATGAGGGTGTGTGTATTAATGGTCTCACATTGGATGAGATATGACCCGAATATAAGTTTATAAGTGGTAGGCGCCCCTCACCTTACAAGTCGGTTTTGTAGGGTTAATTGGGCCTGACCTAAATTCTAAGCGGTTTAGTTCCTTGCTGTCTAGATATATGGCCTAAGGAAATGTTTATAAATTTTGAGCTGTCCTTACCTTACAATTTGGTTTTGTAGAGTTGAGTTAGGCCCAACCAAAATTTAAGATGTGGGAACTTGAGAGACATGATTATAAGGGCAGTGGATTTGGCGAGGAAGGCAATCAATCATTTGTGTGATTGTGTGGTGCCAAAGAAGTTTTCCTTCTCCAAATTATTTCCTTTTTGTTTCTACTTTTTCTGCACTCCACAGTAATGAGGGCTTGTTCTATATTTTTTTGTAATATTTCTAAGGAAAATGCTAAAGGGGGTCGTTAGGGCATTGGTTAAGGGAATAAAAAATAGATTGTGTTTAAAAGGGGTGAAAAGTGGTGAATTCAACTTCTTAAAATTCTTAAAAATGTTATTTCCAATGCAAAACAACTACTTTTGGTGTCCTTAACAAGTGCCCTTGTTAGCATGACCCTGTTTCTAAAGTCAATTCCGGTCCCTATCATATTTATGCTCCGATTAGGATTACGAATATTAATGCTCGGAGGGATAGGACATAAATTATGCATTATGTTTTATATTATTAAATTAACTTGCTTGTCTTATTGCAAACTATGGCTTCATGTCTTTCTGCTTAAAAACACCATTCCAGCAAAGAAGAATTTTCATTTTGTGGGCATGATGATATGTTTATAATCTGCTAAACATTGGTTGGCTATTCCTGTGATTTAATACAATCAAATTTCTTTCAGATGTTTGATTGGCAGAAAGAAGTAACTTGAGTCTTGAATTCAAGAAAGGAGTTGTATTGCGGGATGATAATCAACTTTTGATTCTTTATATTGGACTATCTCGAAGATAAAGCCCATGTAGCGCATAGTTCTGCTATGCCATTGAAATACCTGCATTCACTTTTCTATTCTTTAGTCGCAATAGAGTTTAAACATAGATAAACAGACAGAGACTAGGTACATAAATTTCCAGGAAGTTCTGAAAGTGTTATGTAGGTTACTCTCATTCTATTTCGTTTTTTTCCCCCTTCTTTTTAGCGATGTTGGTTAAGGTGATGTATTTAGTTGATTGAGCTTCTATTCTTCTTACCCTTTTTAAGAGTTATTGGATCTATTTGGTTTCTTGGAAATATGTATTAGTTCTGTGCCATTACTGGTGTACTTTTAAAGGGGTTGTATTACAGATTGGAGAATGATGAATCACTCATTAAGATTCTTTTTTTAACCTGTTTCTTGTGATTGATGAATTTGCACCTCAATTTTTTGGTTGATCTTTGTATGTACAGTTTAATTTCTAGTGTTGGTTCTTCTCTGCAATTCTTAACAAATAATAAAATTTGTTAAAAGTCCTGTTTACTCTGAAAAGAATCCATCATTCACATGGTAATCCTGTTATGAAGTACAAATCACCACAATTGTGTACGTTGATGACAATATTCCTTCATTTTTATGTTAAAGGAATGAGATTTAATCTAGAATTTATTCATCCTGAGCCATGGTAGTTAAGCTAAACATTAATTTACTTTTGAGTCAGGATCCGCTGACATCAGGTATAAGTGCATTAAGTTACACCAAATCTGCACCGTCCAAACTAATTGATCCTTAAGACTCGTAATCTCCCAACAAAACAAAAATTAAAAGAACAATTTAAGACTCGTAATCTCCCAACAAAACAAAAATTAAAAGAACAATTAGAGGATCACGCGATCAAATCAAGATAACCAGATCTTCATTGTTTTCTCTTCTCTGTTCACCTTTCTTCTCCAGACGGCAATTGCTTTGAAATTTCGAAGCTTACATTAATCTGGAACCAATTGGTTTAATATATATTTTTGGTTAAATTACTCTATGGATCTTTTAAGTTTGAGGTTTGTAAATAGATTGGTCCTCTAAGTTATTTTGGTTACACATAAGTCCTTTATGTTTGAGGTTTGTAACAGATTGATCTTTTAAGTTATTTTGGTCACAAATAAGTCCTCTAAGTTAGTAAACGTTTTCGATTTAGTCCTTCGATTTATCAAACAATGACGTGGTAGAAGGACTAAATCGAAAACATTTACGAACTTAAAGGACTTATTTGTGACCAAAATAACTTAAAGGACCAATCTGTTACAAACCTCAAACTTAAAACTTATGTGTGACTAAAATAAATTAAAGGATCAATCTGTTACAAACTTAAAACTTAAAGGTCCCATGGAGTAATTTAGCCTATATTTTTTTTGAAGGAAATTGGTTTAATATTTTGGATCGTAAGAAATTAAGTATCCTTGTCACAATTCATATTACATTGGATTTAGCCACTCAATAATTCTATATAAGTCATGGATCTTGATCGCAACTCGTTAATTTCTTCAAACCATGATTGTTCTTAAAATTATTGGGATCTTACACCTAATAAAGATCTAACAAAATAAAATGGAAATGGATTTTCAAAATTGGATTATACCAAGAATCAAATATTGTTTCACAGAATCAAAATAATTGGATCTTCAACCTATCAATTTTACACTCCCCCTCGCAGCAGATGATGGTGGCCGTTTTTCCGATCTTAGACTTCGACAAGTTCAAGAAGCAGGAGAATGTTCACGTGTGTCCTCTTTTGATGTTTTGTGAGATGTAATTATTAACCACAAAATTAATTCATATGAACGGTTGAGATTTGGTGTAAGTCATTTTAACTTACATTTGATGTCAACGGATCCCGACTCTTTATTTTTAGTCATTGTAGACTTTGCTTCTGCCAACAATCTGTACTGCCTCAAAAAAAAACTGTCTCTTATATTATGTACTAGGTTTATTTTTAAAATTGGCATTAGGAGTTTGAATTGAAAAAAGAAGAGACAATACAGTCACATCCAAAATAGAGAGCAATCCTCCTTTGTAAAGTTGTGTAAAAGGAGGAATGGAATGGATTTTGGTTCTCAATGGTGATGGAGCTATGCATTCAATATGTTCATGCAACTTGCACCATAGATTTGTTAAATGGTTTACATTCTGACTTTAATAAATGTGAGCAACTTAACATACTCCATATTTTAAAAAAAAAATCTACGCATAATTTTTTAAGTATGCTGTTGGATGGGAAAAAAGCTGCATTTTTTTTATCAGAAAAACACATTCGGATGGCACAAAAACTGTTTTTTTTTTCTTGTGTACATCTGAAGTGACATCGGGGTTGGAAAAGTTCTTCCCTAGTATATCAGAGCCAAATTAGGTTTGCAATAACTACGAAGTCGAGATATGAATTGATATTGATCTGATATCTAGATCGACGACTACTAGTTTGCAAGGATCTAAATTTTAGTTGAATACCTAATTATTTTTTTTATAGAAAGTGGAACACCTCCATTTGTTGTTCATTAAAATTTCTATTGATATTTATCACTCAATGTCCACGGAATAAAGTCATCACAACAGTTTTTGCTTGGATGCTCTTTCCCCTCCAACTAAAGCAAAAAATGGACTTAGAGTAACATAATACATACATAAATAAAAGTAGGATCCTAGAATAAGAAACGCTACTAAATTAAAAACCAATGCCTTGATTTTCAAGGCTTTAATTTAAACAAACTTGATTGTCTCATTAGGCAAAAAAACTTCCATAGTTAGTTTTTTTTTCTTTCTAACTGCTGAAAGTTAGAAGCCATCATCTTTTTGATTTTCCCTTTATTTTAGAAATTCATCAAGGCTGAGCTTTCCACGATGATGAAATGTCAGCCACAGCTTCTCCTACTGACAGATACAATCCTTTCATTCCAAAGGAATCCAAAATATTTGACTCATGCAACTTTTCCATCACATTTCCAACAGGATTTGCCAACACAAGCTGCACCAATCAATCATAAATCTAAACATTAGAAACAAAACTGACACTGTGAACTGTTTAAAAGAGCTTATAGAAACAGTTTTTGGCATGTCCATGTATTGTTTTTAGCTTATTCCATAAACTCTCCAAGATAGCTTATGAAACTTATATGAAAACTATGCGACTTTGGTTTTATCTTTTGTTACAGAAAATAGAAATAACTTATACACAAGCATTTATATGATGAGCACTCATGTTATATGTTATAAGCGCTTAATTAAGCCGTTTATCCAAATTATATCTTCTTAAACATGTTACAATTACTATATACTAGTGTTGCAACTTGTGCGATGAACGAGGAGGTATATATTTACCTGAAGTGATTTTTGTTCCAGTCTCCTTCTAAGTTCGCATAATGTATCGATTCCACTTGTGTCTATGCCAGTCACGGCTGAAAAAGAAAAGGAAAAACACTAAACTTTTAATTCAAAAACGATCTCAAAACTTCGATAACAAACTTTGCAAGTGAAACAAAATACATACCTGTCATGTCTAAAATTATGCATTTCAATGCACTTCCGTTGAGTGCTACTACGCGTTCTTCCTCTTCTCGAACCCATCTCAGTATCCTAAAGAAAGAGAAACACTCAAAAATTGCCTCGGACTAATCTTTGAAATGTACAAAACTTGACAAGCATACATATTGCCTTATAAATGTGGACCAAATACATATACTTTCGAGGGGAGTATTATTTAACCTTTCTTGCAGGTAAGTTGCATTGGCAAAGTAGATGGGAGACTCAACAGCCAAAATGATAAATGCAGGAATCCTTATAGCTTCTTTATATTGGTTTATGTTATGGAATATTGGTGTCCCTGGAATGTTCCCCAAAACCGATGTGTTTGGCCTAGAGACGTGAAGCAGGATTTTGAAGACTGATATTGCCACCTAAAAAGATTTGGAAAATTCAGTTGAAGGGTAATGAACATGCTTTTACAGTAGTTATGATTGAAGTCAAATATTTTTAATCACCTTACGGTTATGATTGATCGACAGTGAAATAATTTTTACATTGACGGTGTATATGAATTAAATCCTTTGTATAAACAGAAAAGACCTGTGAATTTTGAAGCTTACCGCGACTCCAAGGCCTAATGGAACTGAAATAAAGAGAACACCAAAGAAGGAGCACACACAAGCTAAGAAATCAAGCTTGTCAACCTTCCACAATTTGTACGCGGCGCGGTAATCAATTAGACCAATAACGGCAGTGATGATAATGGCTGCTAAGACAACGTTCGGTGTGTAATAGAATAGCGGCATGAGAAACAGAAGTGTCACAAGAACTGCTGATGCCATGATTATATTTGATACTGCTGTCTGTGCTCCAGCATTGTAGTTAACGGCTGATCGAGAAAAGGATCCTGAAAGTTTGATTTTAAAAATTAGAATTGATATTTTTCTTTAAAAAATTTGATTTCTTTAACGACTACTTGGGATGAATCATTGCCTGTTGTGACATAACATGAAGAACAAGAGCCAGCTATGTTCATAAGACCAATAGCCATCATTTCTTTGTTTCCATCCACTTGGTAGTTCTGAAGTGAAGCAAATGTTCTTCCAACTGCAATTCCTTCCTGAAATATAAGTAAGTTGAATTTGAGTTATTTGATGTATTTCATTTTGTTTGTTTGTTGCAGCTATAAGCCATAGAGCATGTTTGGATTGCCTTGTTTGAAAGTACTTATCATATAAGTGTTTTTATGTACAAGCTATTTCTATAACAAAAGATTAAATAAAGTCAAACGGTTTTCATATAAACTATAAGTTTTTTTTCATAAGTTATCCTAGACATGTCTCTCACTCTAAGTTATGGAAATAAGCTGAAAACAACTTATAGACATGACATAAGCTCTCCCAAACAGTCTCACAAGCGTTTGTGCCAACACATAAGCTCAAATAAGTCGGTCCAAACAATGGTATGTCCATAAGCTGTTTTCAACTTAATTCTACAAGCCCTTCAGGATAGCTTATGAAAACAACTAATAACTTACTTGGAAACAGTTTGACTTTATTTTATCTTTTGCTATAGAAGTAACTTATATATAAACACTTATATGATAAGCCCTTACGCTCTAAGCGCTTATTTTAAAACGTAATAGTTTTAGTAAAAAAATATCCAGGGCTGATTATGTTACTAAGTTTGAGAAAGCTTACAGTGAGAGACAAGATTCCAGTGACAAGTCCAGTTTTGATAGCAAGAGCCAAATGTGGACCACTGAAGTACAACATGTTTGATGATGGTGGATTAAGTCCCTTTGGCAATTCACCAATCTTCCAAAGAAAACAAAGCAGAAAAGAGAGTTATTAATAAGATCATTTCTATTTAACATCTCTTGCATGTTTGGATTAGGTCTAAGTTTGGCAAAATCTCCGTGCCACCGTGATTTTGTCAAAAGCTACGCTTTGAAGCTTCAACAGAATCACAACGTGACCGTGATCTCGTCAAAGTCAAACATTATTCCAAACATGCAGTAAAAGTAACAAAGGTAGAGTGTATTTTCTTACAATAGCTATTTTATTGATCTTATGTCTCATTGAAAAGACTAAAATGGTTGACAGAATAACTGAAGTCAATGGTGCAGCTGCTGAAATCCAGAATAATTTTGGCCTCTTCAAGCTCTGTCACAATTTAAAACCATATATAAGAATTTTTCATATATTAAGAAGCAAATGAAATTAAAATAATTATCACTTGTCAAAGCAAAAAACAATAGTCCATATATTTTATTATGCAAATTGTAAGATGAAGAATCTTACAATGTGTCTTGTTATCAACAGGAAGGCTAGGAAACTGAATCCTAGTAAAATGGTTTGCCATGACCACTGCAAAAAAAAAAATTGTTAAAAAAATTAATGTAATTAATTAAATTACACTTACATTTGCATCAATGGGACAGATATGTATTTTCATTTAAAAGTGACCCTTAATTGACTAACTATTCTTTTTTTTGGTTACAATTGACTAACTATTCAATATGTCCATTCATGACAGAATCATAAAAAATAAATTGAAAAATAGTTGGAATATGATTCCTAATTTTTTTTTAATGGACATATAGGTAATACATTACACTTACATTTGCATCAATAGGACAACTATGTATTTTCAATTAAAAGTGACCCTTAATTGGCTAGGTACTCAATATGTCCATTCACAGAAAAAAGGAATATATTTTTTTGTTGATCATAATTGGAATATGATCCCTTGTGATATAGAAAGTCAAAGTAAAAAAATGTCTACAAAAGTAGCTGGGATTCCAGTAAGCAATCTCAATCATAATGTTAATTCTTATTTCTTAAAACAGAATCAGTGCTATAAGCATGTTTTGAAAAGTTTTGTGGTTGTGATTAATTTATTTCATATTTGATTTTTTCAAATGTAGCTATACTCTCCCAAGTCCCAACTAGTATTACTATTAATACTTTAAAAACTCTTTCAAAAAATTACTATTTTAAAAACTTGAAAAACATAATTTATTAGATTTTTTATTTTTTGTCGAGTAATCTAGCGGCTAGATTCACACACATTATATGTAGAAAAGTAAGAAATCTGAGTTTCGAACTTCAGTCTCGACACATAATGCTCCTGGTAGCTACCAATTGAGCTATATTTATGGGACATTAAATTATAAATTATATAAAAAAAATATAGTGGCCGTCCCTTTTAAAAAATATTCTCAACTTAGATTCTTTAATGTGTAATTTTTTAACATTAAAAAAAACATCAAAATCAAAATATACCTCGTCTCTTTCCTTGAATACAGAGACCAAAACAGGTACTATTTGCATCTTGCTTGTAAAATGAACTATTCCTAGCAACCCTTTGAGTTGTTGTAGTGACACAATTATTGCTGCACCAGCCATGAAACCTACCAATGTTGCCTTTGATAGAAAATCAATCACAAAGCCTAACCTGTATACACCTTCAAAGGTTATTTTTAATCATAAAAAATAATTTTACCTCTATTGTACCATATATATCCATATAAAATTTTACCAATCAAAATAGCCTTCATGTTAACTTCCAAATAAATTTTTTTTTTGACAAAAACTTCCAATTAAATTTTCAAAGTTTCATTTCTAATTTTCAGAAATAAACCCACTTGGTGGGGAAAAAATTATTGTAATTTTTTATTTTTTCATAATATACTAAAATATTATGAAATGATTTTTAGTTTATTTCAATAAGATTTTCATAATAATTTTTGAATAACCACTTAATTTATTTTATTTTATTTTTTGTAAAAAAAAAATCAAATTTAATTTATGTTCAAGGTTAAGTGATGGTATTATGCTAATTTATCTTCTTTTTGTTGAAAAAATATAAATTTGTGCATGATTGATTTTAGTACCTTAATACACCAAGAGAAGATTGGAATAAACCAGCAAAGAAAGTGGCGGTGAAAGCCAATTTAAGATAGAGAATTGGATCTTGACTATAAGAAACACTTTCACTTAACATTGATCCCATAACCAATGATGCAATTGAAACAGGACCAACACCAAGATGTTTAGAACTTCCAAGTACTGAATATATCAAAGCAGGCACAAAACTTGAATCTGCATGTAGTAATGATGATATATATAAATTTAATTAAATATCAACCAATATAAAAATAAAAATCCACAACAAAACAAAACAGATAATGAATACTAACATAATCCAATAATTGGTGGCAAGTTTGCAAGCTTGGCATAACTGATTCCCTGCAAAAATACAAAAAGAGAAAGAAAAAAAATCAAAAAAAATTCTTTTGGCAAGTTTCATTAAATTAATATTAACTTATATCCTCAAATTTTTTTATCTATAATGGTATAGTATACATTAACAACCAAACTCATGCATGCAAGATGAAACTAATATATGCAAGGTCTCAAATTTTGTGCTCAACCACAATTACAAGTTTGGTTTTGTATCGGCTTCAATGAACGTTTGTAAAATAGTCATTAGTAACATTTTATTTGATAAAAGTTTTCCATTTTACGGATTTTTAATACAACAAACCACATCATGCTTGCAAGAACTTATTATGCCATGTTTAAAAAATCGTTGTATGCAACTATAATTGTGGTCGCATCGATAACATCTATATGTACTCGACTTCAATTTAAAACCTTGATATTGTGACATACCTGAGGAATGGCGAGGCTAGCAATGGTGAGACCGGATATAATATCAGAGCGAAAAAGATAAAGACTATACTCAGGACCCCATTGAAAAATAGGGAACATGTATTGAATAGCCAGAAGAAACTTTGTGAACGAAGTTTGGTTTTTGAATCCATGAAAAGGGTCATCAGGAAAAAAGATTTCAGAGAGTCTATGTCTAAGTTTTTGAAGAGCGGTTCTTTGTGGTGGCAAACGAACCTTGTGAATTTCCAATGGTGATTGATACATTGGTATCTCTGATTGGATTTTAATGGTTTCAAAAGGATCAACTCTATTGGAATTCACACCCATTTTTTGTTAATGCTATGTGCTATGCTATATTGTGTGCACAGCACAAGCCACTAAGTTGGTATTAATTTTGTGTCTGAAGAGAGAAGAGAGAGTGTGGCTATGAATTTATAGAGAGAGTAATGAATTGAAAATGGAATCAAGCCATGAAAAAGGTGGCAAGTGTTTGTCATTGTCGCGTGGAGGTTTATTGTTCTAAAGTTGTAGTTATTGGAATCTTCAAGGGGCTGTTCAGTCATATCCCTTCTTCCCAAATAAAAACTAAAATCTTCGTTTCATAAAAGAATAGGCTAAAATATGTTTTTGGTCCCTCCAAATATGACGAGTTTAGGTTTTGGTCCCCGGTAAAAAAAAATTGGAATCCATCCCTGCAAAATTTTAGTCACTGTAAGGTCTTGATTTTTGATCGGAGAGGACACGAAAGGCCTCGACCCTTTCGTACCTAGCTATTCAAGGGACTCTGACAAAGTTTTTTATTTTTCATGTTGTCAAAGAGTTGAACAATCAAAATAGATGACGAGTGTCTTATCAAATTGAATGAAATTCAATAAATAAAAGTATATTAGCGAAAAAAATATAATAATAATTGCATTAGTATTCTAAAGTGATAATTAGTTAAAGATAGATAAAAAAAATACAATTGAGAAACTTTTATAAGACGGGGAGAGTATTTAAGCTGATAAGTTAGTTGATAACGTATAAACATATAAGCTGCCGTTCTATGCTATTAACATGTATGTTGTGGGTTTCTTTGCATATTCGTCATCTTTGTTTTTAACGACTTTAAATTTGTATTGTATTAAAGTACTATATCAATTTGAATGAATGAATATCGTTTATTTTTGTAAAAAAATTTATCAAAACACACACTAAGAGTCATTTAGAGAAAACTATGGTATTAGTTTGATGGTTGGTGTGATATGCTATGCTAACCAAAACACTCTTTGGTCTTCTTGAGGAGCTTCCTAAAATGTAATGACGGTTAATTATCTCCTCATTGCCTCGTATGATTGTATCAACCATTACAAATTTTGACTTGACGATTTCCCAATTTGCACATAATTTTCTTTATTAAAATAAATATTAGGAGAATGTTTTTTTTTACTGAATCAAGAGTGAAAAGACATCAAAAAGCCGTTGGACATTCCGACTAAATCGACACTTCTAGGAAACTCAAATCCTCTATCGCTCGCCTAAATGATATACTTTGAGGGAATTATAATTGAAGATGTGTCTCATGAGTTTAAGCAACATTACATAATATATGAAGGATTCGAGGTTCGACCTCAAACATCTCATTTATTCAACTTTCAGTGCTCAAGACTTTTTAGCCAATATTTTAAAAGTGAATTTCTAATCATTAAAATACTTGAAAAGAATTGAACATATAAAAACATAACTTGCTTTTTGGGAATAATGAGGAATCATACATTTATGACTAAAGTTCTAAAACTACATGCTCTTAAGCAGCAGCAACAACATCAAAATAGTTAATTGTGGATAATGAGGAATCATACATTGGTTATTATATTTGTGTCACTCATTATTGTTGATTACTATAAAGTTTTGAGATGAGAATAATTTCATATGTAATTACCTATTAAGATTCTTATTTTTATGGTTCTCAGGAATATTATAATGTTAAACAAACATCTTTTTTCTATAAACTTTGGAATAAAATTCACATCTTAAAGTTCCAAGGAATGTTATTCCTAGCAATAAATTTGGTAAACTTGAAACAAACACACCCTTACACAAATATCTAAATCGTACTTTGACTTGATGTCTATGTAAAATTACTTTATACTCTCTATGTATACAAATAAAATTTTACTTTTACTTGACAAAATTATTCTTTTCTTTTTGGAAAATTCTTATATATTTTTACCATTAAAATATGGGAAATGTTAACTGGTGCCCCCGAGACACTGGTTAAGGATACTAAAAAAGAAAATTATAGAGTAGTTATTGCATTAAAAACTGTGTAATTAATACTAAAAAAGTCAAAAATATTTCCTTTTATGGTAATAATTTCCTTTATTGGCATCTTTAACCGGTGTCTCGGTCTCCGGTTAACATGACCCTTAAAATATAAACAAATCAAAGTTTTTCTTCTACAAACAAATAAATTGAAGTTCTTTTACAAGACAATCAAATTAATGTTAATTACACATAGTAAATGCGATAATATATTTTTTTTTCAAGGTGCCCATTCTCAGGCCGAGGACCACGGGTTGAGGAGAGAATCCTCCAATTAAGTAATCTAAGGCTTTGCTTGGGAGGTTGGAGGGGAGGAGAAGAGAAGGCTTTGGTGGATTGGAAATATAGGGAAAAAATGGTAAAATATTTCTTTCACATTTTTTTAAAAAGTAATTTTTTAGAGAATAATAAATTAATGTTTATGATTAATATATTTTTAATTTTATGAATATTATAACTACCTAGAATAAATTTGAAGAATCTATGTAAGCGCTCCAAAACCCTCCTCTAATGCAATTTTTGAGTTCCTCAAATGAGGAAAGTTTTGTATTATGAAGAAAAATGAACCCCCGAAGTCTTTATCTCTCAATGTCATCTATTTCTTTCATTTGCTCTTCATTTTTTTCTAAACCCCTCCACTCTCTTTCCCTCCAAACTCACAAACAAAGCTTAAGAAAAATGACATCATAGTATTTTCTTTAAATAGACTAAGAGTATGCAAAAACATCATTATGAATATATGATATTTCAACTATATATGTTTGATATTCTAGATAATCAACAATCATTTACAACGAAATGAGATTCTTTCAAGTCTTGATCTCTCATATTTTCTCAATATGAGATATCTCTACCCTTAAATCCATTTATCCGCTTTTTAATTTCAAATTCTCTCATTTCTTTTTTCTCTCTCCTACCAAATCAATGGTTTGGATTGCACATGTGTCCTTTGTGACATGAGAGAATTTTAACACAATCCTAAATATTATTAAAAATAAAAATAAAATAAAATAAAATACACAGTTGAATGACCAAATCAAAATACAACAAAATCAAGAAAAATGATGCTACTAGTATGGAATATCAAATCTATCTGAAAAGTCTTTTTCCTTTGGGCTCCCTAATAAGGTAAATGCATGAGAAGTGGCGCTTGTAATGGAGATCCCTACCAATGTAATGGCAGCAACACTGAAGCAGGATCCAACTCAGTGCACTAAGAACAAATTCTCCAAATTCTACGGATGCTAATTATAATAAACATTGAAGCAGATCCAATCCAGTCTCTCATTAAGTGTGAATAATTTGTAATTACCTTGTTAGGGAGTATTCAGTTCACTAAGAGCATTGACCTTTTGGATATTTAATCATAGTATTTATTATCCGGCTGCGAGAGGGTATTTAGTAGACCTTCCGATCATTATTATAAACAAAAAAACAATATTTTAGATTTATTCATTAAATTATGTATGTAGTAGATAAAAAAGACTATATACATCGTTAATTGAATGAATCTAAAATATAGATTTTTGCTTATAATAATAATAATAATCGGATGATGTACGATAGATAGAAATTTTGAAACACATGATTATATAAATCACAAATTTACAAATTATAGTAAGTATTTTGTTGGTAAGATAAATTGGTTATCCCGGATTTTTTTTAATGGCAAAGAGATGTATTATATAATAGGTTTAATTATACTTTTGGCCCCCTAAGTTACCCAAAGTTGTGATTTTGGGTCCCTAAAAAAAATAACTCTTTCCAGGACCCCTAAGTTTACTTTCTGTTGCAATTTTGGCCCCCCACACCAATTTTGACCCAGTCAAAGGACACGTAGGCGTCACGTGTGTAAAAAATTTTATTTTATTTTATTTTATAATTATTTTTTGCCTTTTAAAATTATTTTTATTTTTTTAATTTTAAAAAAATTAAAAAATATTTTTGTAATTAAAAAAATTGTTTTTTTAATTACAAAAATAAAAAAAGTTTTTTTTTAATTACAAAAATAAAATATTATTTTTTTATTACAAATAAAAAATCATTAATTACAATTTTTTATTACAAAAATTTAAAAGAAAAAAATATATTTATTTTTTTAATTAAAAAATACAAAAATAATTAAAAATTTACACACGTGGGGCCCACGTCAGCGTTGACTGAGTCAAAATTGGCGTGGGGGCCAAAATTGCAACAGAAAGTAAACTTGGGGGGCCTGGAAAGAGTTGTTTTTTTTAGGTGGCTAAAATCACAACTTTGGAAAACTTAGGGGGCCAAAAAAGTACGAATCATTTAAAAAAAACTATAGTTCGAATCTAGTTAAAAAATTCAGGAATGATAATTGAACACAATTTTTTCAACACAACGGCGACATCGTATGAAAATCAGTATTTTCCTTTTTTTTTTTCTTTTCCTCTTCCTCTCCCCTTCTTTGCAATTCTCACTCTCTGTCTTTTTTCTCTCTGCATCTCTCTCCTATCCCTTTTCACCGTCAATTCTCCAACGAAAACCTAAATGGGTGGCGTGAGGGAGAAAAGAGGTTGTCACCGGCCGCCATAGGAGTGAGATTCAGATCCGAACTGTTGATGGTTGTGAGGACGACGATGGTCACTGTTGACGGCTGCGGTGGTTGTGAGGACGGAAGTCAGGACGCCGATGGAATAATAGAGAGGGCAACGAAGAGTAGAGACGAAGAAGAGGGGTTGGTGGTGGTCGCTGTTGATGACCATGGTGGTTGTGAGGACGGCGGTGGGGGCAAGGCGGTGGCGATAACGACAGTGGGGGATGATGGTGGTAGGGAGGAGAATGGAGAGAGAAGAAGACGCGGAGAAGAAAGAAGAAATGAAGAAGATGGGTGTTGTGTATTTACTTAACTACCCCTACTTTAAAGTTGAAATGTCTAAATTACCCATGGTGTCTGTATTGTGTCCAAAATTTTGTGTTTAGTTATCATTTCTCTAAAAAATTTAAATAAATATGTATAGAATAGTCAGAAGATTCTTTAATTCAATCACTTTCGTGTATTATTAGTTCCTAAAAGAAGTTGATAGTTTGAAGGAATGAGTCTATAACATTGCTAGAACGTACTCCCTCCGGTCCTATTTGCAAGAAACAATTTACTTTTTAGATACATTGAATAATTTATGTATTTGGTTTAGGTTCTTGACTAGATACATATATTATTCAATGTATCTAAAAAGTCAACTTTCTCTTGTAAATAGGACTGGAGGGAGTATATAAGATAACATTTGTACAAAAAACACCGACCATGTTGATCGCTTATATATTATATGCCTTTAATTGATGCATCAAGTAAATGATCACATGTATGTTTGTTGTAACCTTACAACCAAAAGCTTGTGAGATTGTTTTTTCAACTAATTTGATTGAGATCTCATTTCTTAAAAAGAAAATCGTAAAACATTTGATAAGTGTCATATGTTAATTGAAATTGATATTGAACATCTTGTAGTATATGTTCATCAAGCCAAAAAATTACTATATATGTGTAAGTTCTCCACCTAATTTATAATTTATTTTAGATTAATAAACTAATATTCTCGTATAAGTGGATTTTTGGATGTGTTGCCTATATTCTACTTGCTCCAATGTAATGCACTAAGATGAATCTTCAAAAAATATTGAAAAAATATATTTGATATGAATTTTCATATATTAAAAATTATCTTGAGTCAATAATCGGAGACTTGTTTACAAACAAGAAAGCTGATTATTAATTGATGAATTAGTTTTCTCAATATTAGGGGGGACATAATAAGCGTCTGAAATTGTCAATATGAAAGAAGAAGAAAAAAAACCACTTTTTTCATCTTTATTCGTACAATCAGTTACCATTTTCATCTCAAAAACATCAAACTTATTTACCACATTTATTCAACATGTGATCACAATCTCCATTGTTCCATAATCGAATTATACTATAATAAATTACCCTCAATTCATTAAGACATAATATAAACATCACCATTTAAATTTGAATTTACTTAAATCACGGATGCTTTTACGATCAAATTTATGTATAATCCTTTTTATATACAAGAATTTATGTATAATTTTCTTTTACTAAGCTTATGTACATTAATGGGAGAATCTAAGTCACACCTAATACGAGTGAGAGATCTAATCACTTGCAGTATCAACTTGTTTGCTAATGTATAACCTTTCGATTTTAATTTATTGACAAATCAATCCTAGTTAGCAACCAGCAGGTAATACAAACCGGTTTCACTTTTTGTTTATGTTTTCAAGTAAAAAAGAGGGCATAAAGGAACAGAAGCCATAAATAAGCAAAACCTTTTCGGTCACTCTACGAACTCTTTTTTGGTATTGCCGTGTTAACCTTTGATTTATATCTACATGATATTCAAGGCTATTATTGTCTCTATGTCCTTTTATATCTTCAGCATGTCACATTTTTCTCCTTCTCTCTTGTCTCATCTCATCAACCACATGGTGTGGAAATTCCTTTTATCTTTTACTACCATTTTCTATTTCTTTTTTCTTCACTGTTTCTTTTGGCTGTAGTTCTTATTTGCAAATGAAATTATATAGGGTTTTGTTAGAAGCATGCATGTGTGGATTTGATAGAGGTATCTCCATTTGTAGATTTCGGGATCATGACTTTTACGGTGGAACAGACTGTCTTCAAAGTTACGTTAAATAAAGTGGCTAAACATGAGAAATCATATTCTTCGAATCAGCGTGTATTTAAGGGGGGGACATAATAAGCGCATGAAACTGTCAATATGAAATTCAAATGAATTATTTAAAATAAAATATTATTATTTTATCTTGATCCTCGTATAAACCAATAGAAACTGAAGGTTCAAGACGTAACTCATTTGCAAATCAAACAAACTAAATATCAGTTGCTAATGTTCTAATCAATATGGATGTCCATGTTGGACTATCTAATATTGCAAATGAGTATCAACCACACTTGAAGCATGGGAGGCAAATTAGTTTCAAGGATAAAAATCTTATGAGCTAAAAGGAAAAATTGGCCATGTGAGGATATGAAAATTATAAAAGAGAATCTGACATAATTGATTTTTTCAGTTTTAGAAGAACCTATCATGTCCCTGAAATTGATGAAAATAAAGAGACATCAATAGATTATGCCATACTATGGAATCAAAATGAAGTTAGTGTTGACAATTTTTTACATATATCTAGTATAACAAGTGACAATGAGGATCATAAACAAATGTCTATTAAATATTATAGGCAAAAATATTGGCAGCTGAACTGAGAAAATTCAAGCGCAATTAAATTCAGTTGTATAAAGATGATATCTCAAACACATGGTAATTTGGAGAAGAGTATAGTAAAAGAGATATTACAAAGTCACCGTCAAGCAAAACTTTTGTATTATGCACTTTTTTCTCTCTTAACAATGGTTTTATCTCATTGAATTTTTTGATTTGGTTTTTAACGAGAAAGATTTTTACTGAAAATGATATTGAACTTTTTTTTTTCCTTCATTAGAATATGTCAAGACAAAATTACATGTTTAGTTCCTGAACTTAATTTCAAGTAACAATTTGGTCATTTATCTTTTTTTCATTTCAATTTTGTCTTTTTGGTCCATTTTCATATGAATTTTGAAGCTTCAAATGTAATATCCTTGTGCAAACATAAATTGAAAGATTGAAAGACCATGCAAAAATAAAACCATGAATTTGAAGCTTGATAATTCATATGCAAATTGACCAAAAAGACAAAATTGAAAAGAAAAGAAAAAAATAAAGGACCAAATTGTTATTTAAAATTAAGTTAAAGGACGAAAAGTATACTGTTGCCTAATATTAATAGATGTCCATTTAATTATTGTCCATCAGTCATTTGACCCATTATTCATTGACACATGTTATAGACTTACTGTATTCTCCTATAAAATGATTCGTTGTAACATAAATCACACACAATTGAAGAGCATAATCCAATTTTATTTTTTTTTTTTTTCCATATTCTTGTTCTTATTTGAGGAGTTTCATATCACTCTACTATTTTTTGCCTATAGAAAAGTTAAGATACAACATCTTTAGTGTTAGCAATTCACTTTAGAGAAATAAATGAGTAATATTAACTTATAATAAATATTAAGCAATTTTTTTTCTCTTAACAATGATTTTATCCCATTTAATTTTCTTACAGTAAGGTTTTGATGAGGTATATCTTCAATGAACATCTAAGGAGAAGTGATAATATTAAGACAAAATTATGCGTTTAGTTTCTGAACTTAATTTCAGATAACAATTTGGTCATTTATCTTTTCTTTATTTCAATTTTGTCTTTTTAATCCATTTTCATATGGATTTTGAAGCTTCAAATTTAATATTCTTGTTCTTATTTGAAGAGATTCATATCACTCTACTATTTTTGCTTATATTTGCTTATAGAAAAGTCAAGATACAACATCTTCAGTGTTAGCAATTCACTTTGGAGAAATAAATGAGTAATATTAACTTATAATAAATATTTTCATGATTAATATGATATGTACATGCTTAATAAAATACTGATAATTAAAACACGATCTTTTAATTTTGTCACTTTACTAGTTATGAAAAGAAAAGAAAAAATATCACTGCTAAATACTCACTCACTGTCAAAATTTCCCAAATCTCAAAAGTTGGGGTCTAAATGGCACCAACTGCATCCCTTGTCAGTGTAAACTCTCATTGAAATCTTTCCAGCCCCATCTTTTGACTTCATTGGCATCAAACAAATTTACACCTACCGTTGGCCAAGATATGATATTCTTGATCGATCTCTACATATATTATCAAACCATCGACATAAACACTTGGAGGATTCATTTGCTATATATTAAAATAAAAAGTGATTTTAACATTTGCTATATATTAAAATAAAAAGTGATTTTGATATAAATAATTAATTTAAAGGTTTTTTTAATATAATTAATTTAAAGAAAATGTTAACTAGTGTTTCTGGTGTACTCTTTAAAAACTATAAATTGTAAGTATTTATGAAAATATGTGTAATCAATGCATTGAAAATCAAAATATTTGACTTTATTAAAGAATAATTACTTATTTTAAAATGCTTAAAGAGTACATGAGGACACTCGTTAACAAGACCCTTAATTTAAAGGTTGTTTGCTACAGTTTTTGGAGAAACATTTTCAACTTTTTAAATAAAAGAATAATTTTTAAAAGTTTTTTATGTTCTTTTACAGATTTAAAAAAAATAATAAGAAGCTTAAAAATTTAAAATTGCTTCAAATGAAGAGTTGATTTAAATAGAATTTATCAAAAATCATTTTTTATAACTATTTTTCTAAAAAAAAAAAAAGGAGTTTTATTATAGTAAACAAACACAGAATCGAAGAGCATCTGAATGAGATAATAAGATATCTTTTTCACCTTAATTAAAAGTCCCATTGCATATAACGGATATTTGGTTTACACACACAAAAAAAAAATCAAATTTTCAGAAGAAAAATATATATCTAAAAATAATTTCTAAATTTTTTAAAATCATTTATTAATAATTCATAGGAAACATGTCCTTTTTTTATAAGCTAAAAAAAAGGAGTTTTATTATAGTAACAAAAACAAAGTCGAAGAGCATTTGAATGAGATAATAAGATATCTTTTTCACCTTAGTTAAAAGTTTTATTGCATGTAAAGAATATCTGGTTCATAAAAAAAAACAGTTTTTTTGGAGAAAATATATATATATATATATATATATATATATCTAAAAATTAATTTTTAATTTTTTTCGCATCAAAAACATTTATTTATAATTCATTGGAAACATGTCCTTTTTTTATACGCTAAATTAGCTTACCTAAATTAGCACAAAGGATAATCAAATTTGAGATCTTAAGGAGTAACATACTACATGGTCCAAGGTCTCAAGATCTCACAACAAACATGTCCTTGTAGATTATTCTATAGAGATTTTTTAGAACAAAAATAAAATATAGTTAAAAAAAGTGTTCAAGTTGAAAACTATGCATGTTAAAATAGTTATTCATTAATACAGTTGAACAAAACCATTTTTTTAGGGTCGAACAAAAACATAGACACCACAAGATATGTTTCTCTCTCTCTTATGTTAAAAAAGATTTTCTTCAATAATTTAATCAAATGACAAAACTTAAATACAATTCTTTAGTTGCTTTTCGTATGGTTCTTAATTAAAAATACAACTTTTTTTGGAGATAACAAACTTTGAGAAAATTATGGATTTAAGGAAATCATGGTGAATTTAGTTAAGAACCATACAAAAAACACCTAAGAAATTGTACCTAAGTTTTTTTCCTTTAATCAAAATAACTACATCATTTTTAACAAAATTTTATTTTGAAGAGGCTAAAATAAAATATATTATCCAAACAAGTGTCTTCCCTAGCACAAGATGTACTAAGGAGGAGACATCAAAGTCAAAACAATATTTACAAAGGGAACCTTCACAAGATTAAAACAGGAGAAGAAATAACACTAGCCTATTCCCAGAATGGCAAACAGACTAAGCCACCACCCATGGTAATTGAAGGGAAGAGAAACAAATTTCGCCTTCAACCACGTAAAAGCAAGAGATTTAATATTTTCTACCACCTGAGTAACCGAGCTAACTTTATCATTAAATTGTATGTTATTTCTTTCCTTCCAGATTTCCCACACCGTAGCGAACCAGATGACCTGAATAATAGAGCGGCGCACCTTGGAGATACCACCACTGAAAGTGAATTGATTAAAATGGTCCAAAAAAATAAAGTGGCACATAAAACGGAACAGCCGCTGATACACCAATGCACCTATAAATAAAGTGCCAAACTGATCCAAAAAAATTACAATGTAAAAATATATGATTTGATGATTCGATTGATCCACACCCTGACACACACAACGTAGATGCGTGATCAATAACACAACGACGTTGAAGATTATCCTTAGTAAGCAATCTGCCGCGGAACAACCTCCAAGCAAAGAGCACAACCTTCAAAGGGACATCTTTATGCCACAAAGAAGAAACAGCCACCGGTAAATCAATCGGAGGTTGAGAAGTTAGGACTTTGTAGACACTTCGAACAGAGAAAGCATGGGATGGTTCCAATGTCCAAAGTCATTTGTCAACATGCTCAACCTACAAAATCACATTCTGAAGAAGTAACCTAAGCTCTCCCACCAACTCCTCCTCCCACGCCAAAAAATTAATTTGCACATAATGATTTTTGAAAATAATTTACACACAAACACAACTAAAACTTTAAAATTAATTTTTTAAAGAAAATGTTAACTTGTGTCCTTTGGGCAGAAATTTAGAAACTAAACATGGAAATTTTTTCTTGAAAATTGGGCACAAAGTTATCTTTTAATTCCCTTTCTAACTTCTTAACTTGTGCCCGCATGACCCATTTTTTAAATATCTTAAATAAAAAGACTCTTAATTAGACCCAATCCAAACAGAAGTGATTCATTTGTAAAAACATAAAATAAAAAATGACTAGTCTATTTCAATTTGCAATACAACATTAATTATTGTTATTTTCAATTATATATTGTAATCAATACCACTTGAGTCACTCTTAATTCAATATATTCGTTTTTGCATTTTTTATAAATTGATCCAATACATATAAGAAACTTTAATAAAATTATTCTTCTTGTGTCCAAAAAAATAATTTATTCTTCTATATCTCATTTATACTTCTTTCTTAATTTGTATGAATTAGTCAACTATATCATTTGAGATAGAGAGAGTGAGAGTTACGTATTGATATAATGATAATCATTGAGACAAGCAATATTTCGAAATTCACCATTGGAACCTTACACCTGGATTGCAACTACTAAAGTCAACAACAAAAATAATTATAGTGATCCCACCCATAATTTGGTTACAGGTTTTAATAAGGGTCACTTTGGATTATTCATAAGATTGCTTCTTTCTTTTTTTGAATAAAGATTGGTTCCATATGATCCCACTACACTGCGGTGTTTACCTGTTTAGATTATATTATTTTTGTGAGAAAATTTCTATAATATATGATTGGGATACTATTTTTTTCTTTTTGAGGGGATGATTGGAATATTGTTGCTTAACGTTAATGGTTAAATACATATAACGTTTTAAATATGTCACAATGTATTTGAATGGTGTCCCATGCACGAGACCAAAATGCAGAACAATGCACAAGACCAAAGAACAACAAAAATACCAACAATCATAGCAACATGGAATTTTTAACTAGGAGATATTAGTGACACCAAATGCAGAAAACGCCATGGTGGTTTGGCGGTGGCTGATTGTGCCCAAGTTTGCATGTGGAAAAATCGTTGTGGCGGTTGGAGGCAGAGCGGTGGCTCCACCACCGCTCTATAGAGGCAGTCACTCTATATGAGAAGAAACTATGACAATTGTAGGTGAAAGTTTCATGGGATTGCGAGTGAGTGTAGGGATGGTGGGTGCCTAACTGATTGAACATAGTCTTCACTACAGGGGTGGAAAGGACTCCAAAAGGCTAGAGGGCTTTGACATCTCTCAACATATTTTTTTATTTGTCCGGTTAGATATTGAATCTCTCATCAAATGATTAATAAATTCAAACATTTATCACTTGTGTCACATTATATTCATTTAACAGGGTTGGAAGTTTGTTATACCAAATTTACTTTACATGACAAAATATGAAAATTGATTCTAAAAACAAAAAAAAATTAAGTATAACATTGTTTTGTCTCTAGAGCTAATTCTAACTTTTCCTTTCAAGCTGAGCTAATTTTAACTCGAATCTTTAAAATTTTGAGCTTTTGCCTTTATACTTGAATTTTAATTTCAAAACTATAGTTTAATTTATTTTTACGTGAATATACTTAAATATAAATCACTTAAAATTCGACTTGCTTTTTAATTAAAATAAATTTTGTAAAATCAATTCATTTATAAATAATTTTCACCATCAAAGAACCAAACAAATATCAATCATATTGAAGTAAGTTGGGTAGTACTTGTCTAGGAAATGTTTAGAATGGGGCAATTGCAAAATTTTCCCATCTTAGGCTCATCTAAACTGAGCCATTGATTAAATATAAAATAATATGAATGGCTATGATTGTTTAATCATTTTGACCGGCAACTTGCACATTTTTTTTTCGGTTGTTCAACCTGTATATTAAGAGACCTTTATTTCAAAAAAAATTTATTAAGAGGCCTTTTTTTCTTTTTTAAGAAAAATTATCTTTGATTTTTATGGATTAAAAAAAAAAATAGAACAATCGTTTTTAAGAAATATGAACATTTACGAAACAGATTTTGGATAATGCAATGTGTTTTGACCTTTTCCGTTCTAACACCACTTTTTTTTTTTGTTGGATCTTTTATAACCATTATTATAACTAGTGTGAAGAGTCCATCTTTCTATTTTTATTGGCAAATAACGATGAGATGATAAAAAATAATTATAGTATTACACTAAAACATGATGTTTTTGTTTTTATAGAAAATAAGGTTTTTTGTGTTTATTGTTGTAGATTGTTTTTATTTTAATGAAATTTAACTAAAATTTTTTAATTGATGATTTTTTGTGTGTTAACACTCTTGTTCTTAAGGGTTAACACAAAAAAAAATTCAAAGTTCAGTCGTGAGTTAAATATTGTTGGTCAAGAATTTTTCATCCATGAACCGAATTTGGGTTATTCTCAACGATTCATTTTTTATGGAGCTTATTAACAATTTGAGTCTGATTATTTGGTTTTTTATTGATAATTTAAATAACTTTATAAAAATGATTAAATAGGTTTAATCAAGGGTAAAATTTTAAAATAAAATTATTTTATAGTCATCGATTGTTTTCACAATTAATTTGTTCTCTAATTTTTTTTTTTATTTATGACAAATCTCTGATGTAATTGTTCACAAAATTATTTTCACGATTTCAAACACTGGCTGGGTTGATTTTCTTAAAAAAAAAAATGAAAAAAAGTGTTTCCTAAATCCTAATTGACACTGGCTGGTGATATGCACGACAATCGATAGCACTTAAACTGATAATTTATAGGTAGTAACCGGTAAAAATAATGAGGCTAAGATGAGGAAATTATGCAATGGACCCATGCTAAAACTCACCACTTGTCTTAACTAGTTCCATAGTGCAAAGTCACATAGTCAAAAGGTTTCTCCAAGCTTAAAATCCCAACCTCACATTTCTATATCATATCAAGAACCACTGACATTTGTAAGGCAGGATAGATATGCATTGACTTCAATGAAACCCTAGATAGAATGATTATGCGGCGAGAGGGAGATCTGTTTTATTAATGCCCGGAAATGGATTGCAAAAAAAGGAAAAATTGTTATGCAAGATTTTATAATAAGGTATCCACAATTGATGGATTAGATAAGTTGTCAATGCAAAAGGAACAAAATGGTGGACCATATGCAATATTACTTATCTTGGTAGACCCATTTTGAAAGGTTCTCCTCTTATTGTGAGGAAGAAAAAAAAGTAAAGGTTTGATGGGAACACATGGCTTGCCACCAATCATAGCTTAGCTTGGAGATAGTCATACGTTATTGTAGTTCATTGTTGAGGTCTTAATTCTTACACATAGACTCCCTTACTTAGATTTTATTCAATTGATAGGAATTTGGTTCTTCCTTACCAAATGATCGGGTATCATTTCTCCAAAGTCATGCTTTCTTATGGACTAAGAGTATCTCCAACAAGAGTTTTGTGAGAGTCCTTAAGTTTTAAAAGGTGTGCTTTTAAGTAGTTTTACTACTATTAGAGGAAAATGACGTGGCAAAAAGTTGTATGGTCATTAAGGGTGAGGAAAATGCCCACACTTATCCATGGTATGTTTTAGGTCGTCCCACTCACCCTTGATCAACCGTGGATAGAAGCAACAAAACTCTTATCTACAATGTATTTTGAATATAATATATAGATTGATAAATGAAGACTCATTTTACTCCTTCTAATTTTTGTGTGGGTCAATTTATGGGGTGTATTGGGTTAGGATTTTAAAGGACAATTTTTGCTTAAAAAAGTCTTAAAAATTTTAAAAGATTTTGTAGGATTTTAATTACTTTCATGATTTTAAAAGACTATCAGGATTTTCAATGGATTTACATCATAAGATTTTAAAGGATTTTATGGATGTATAAGATTTCAAAAGATTTTATGAATTTTAAGGACTCGTTGAAAAGAAATGATTACAACACACTCTCTATCATAATATTCTCAATACAGACTCTTATTTTTTAATTTTTATTACGAGAGATAGAGAGAGGAAGAGAGAGAGAAGGGAGAAAAGAGACGAGAGAGCGAGAAGGGATAAGAAAGAGATAATAAATTTTTAAAAGAAAAACAATTCCAAAAAATCTCATGTCTTCATGAAAGACCTTTTCTTGTTAAAATTTCACTAGAAAATCCATCAAAATCTAATTTATCAAACAATCCTTCGAAATTTGAATGATTTTGAATACCATCAGACTTTTTTTAAGTGATGAAAAGTCTTGATTGAATACCTCAAGACTTTTTTAAAATGACAAATAGTCTTGATTGAATACCACAAGACCTTTTTTAAATCACAAAGAATGTTGATTGAATACCACAAGACTTTTTCATAATTAAAAAGTCTTTTAAAATCCCTTAAAATCTTAGTCCAATACATCCCCCTTAGTCTCTAATAAAAATAAAACCTAAAGTAGTCTCTATATTTTTATACCGAAAACACTAACTCGATATAACATTAGAACTAATCTATCTTCAAAATGAAAATTATTAGGGTTAAATATGTTTATGATCCCTATAAATATGTCAACTTTTCGTTTTAATCCCTCTAAAAAAATTCTTCAACTTTTAGTCCACCAAACAATTTTCATTTTCACTTTTGGTCCCTCCTTTAAAGTAAACTCATATGTAGAATTCTTATTTTTTGAATAAAATTTTGCAAAAAAATTTATAATATTATAAGAATCTCTCCCAAAAAAATTGGAATTTTTTAACAAAACATGAATTAAATATGAATTTTTATATTTTTGGTGGTTAAAAGTTCATATTTAATTTAGTTTTGTTAAAAAATTCTAATTATTTTTGGGAGAGATTTTTACAATATTCTACACATTTCTACACAATTTCATTAAAAAATACAAAAATTTACTTAAAAATAAGGATCAAAAGAAGGGATTGAAAATTTTATAGGGACTAAAAGTTAAAGGAAAATTTTAGAGGAACTAAAACGAAAAATTGGTATATTTATAGGGACAAAAAATATATTTAACCCAAAATATTATGATTTTACTTTTATGAAAGACTAAATTGGTCCACACTATAATTGTGAAGATTAAAATAAGTTTTCACTCTAATATATAAGATAAGATGTACTCTATTCCTAGTTATAAGATGTAAGGACGGATGGAGTATTTAGTATTTTTTTTCAAACACAATTTCTAGCTTCTTTAAAAAAAAGTCTAACTAATATTACTAATTTATTTCTGAAGATAAAAATCAATATTAAATACTTCATTTGTCCCTTATTATAAAATCTGTTACAAACTTAATGTTAAAAAAGTGATTATTAGACAAAATATCTTCCGTGATTTTTTAAGTTAGATGTTTGTAATTATTTCGTCCTTTAATTTTTTGTAACAGGTTTTATTTTAGGGATTTTTATTAACAGATTTGTTATTTAAGTCATAAAATATTTACATTGCTACTCATTTTTATCAAACTTTGTTAGAAAATACTTACTGACCATTTTAGATTGAAGTGGTAGGTCCAAATGGTGTTTACAACATCAAACATGATTATTTACACACATTTTCTTCTTCTTGTTTACGAATACAACCCTAATTTTTTAGATAAATATTTCATAATCAACATTTTGAATTAAATAACTGATTGGTTTTGTTTCAAACCAAGAGTGAATTATAAACCTACGAACTCTAATTTTAAAAGTGATGAATTTGGACCCACCAACTTAGCATTAAACGCCCACATAAGTATTTTTTAACTCAGTTAAATGAAAAGAGGGTAATGGTGCAAATACTTTATGACTTAGAGGAGCAAATTGTTACAACAAAAATTAAAGAACTAATTTATTATAAACATCTGACTTAAACGATCGTGAAAAATATTTAATCTTATTATTAATAGTGGAGAGCTAATGACAACCGTATTACTATATCAGATTGAAACTGTACTACACCTTAAAAGTTATATAATGTCAAATTCTTTTACAACTGAACCGACAATCTTTGAACATTTCGTAATAGTTATGCATAAAATAAAATGTGCATATTAATTACACAGTCATCTTTTATTATTATATGAAGAAAAAAAATGACTTATAAGGGACGAAGGGAGTATAATTTAACAAGATGCATCAAAAGACAAAAACAAAAGCTTTACAAATTGATTCTCATGTAGTTATAAAATGCTCTTATAGCCACTGCCAATTTTCTCAATTATTATGATACTTTTAGCTAACAAGGACAACATTTTCTTATACAAAAAATGGTCACTTCATAGAACAACATAGCCACAATATTCAATGACATGTACTAGTGGACTCAATTTGTTTAACATTTCCACAAAGTTTGAGATGTTCTCTTTCTATTCAATTGAAATTGAATATTGCATTAGTCCTTTAGTGGAGCTGTAGTGTGATTAGTGAATTGATTAATCATTAAAAAATGTTTTCATTTGGTTGATAAGTATCTTAGTGCATCAATTCAAAACTTCATTGCTACAAATTTTTCCTTTTAGACCTACATTTTTTTTATAAGATGTTAGACATGCACCTTGATTGGTGTAAGGAAGGCCAATAGGGTTATTTAAGGGTTCAAGTAATGCTCTGAAAGTCTATTCAATACTCAGGAGGACCACAAAAGACACATGAATTAAATCATCAATCCTGTCATGCACAACTGGAACTTACTAGAAGTATTACCTAGGAAAATTGTTATGGTATGAATGAATGAACATGAAGTGGCACAGAAGAATCTTTCAGAAAATTGAAAAGTTGAGAGTTTATTCTTGGAATATTCCATCCCTTGCTGTTATTATTAGACAGATACTACCCACGCCCCAAATAATCTAAGTTACACCTCAAAATTACTAATATATCCTTTAAGTAAATTAAAAATTTCAATTCAATTAGTAATAATTTATGTAAACTCAATTTACATAAGTTAATTAAACATATACGTAAATTCAATTTACATAGTTAATGTAAACTCAATTTTCATAAGTTAAGTGAATTAAGTTTTACGTGAAGAGTAGTTATATATATGTAAAATCATTTTACACTAGTTTATGTAAACTCAATTTACATAAGTCAAATAAACTAACGTAAATTCAGTTTACACAGTTTATGTGAACTGAGTTTACTTAGTTCATGTGAACTGAGTTTACGTATATAAATTGAATTACTCTACGTGATCTTAAAATACGCTACCCCTTTTTAGAATATATAAGTAAATTAAATTAATGTGTGACCTATGTAAACTTAAATTATGATGCCTTGTCCCCGTAAACTTAAATATTGTTATATCATGGAACAAACAAAAGGACATCAACAAACATCCATGGTGAAATTAATAGCGTCGAAATAAATCATGGAACAAACAGTAGATAGAAACTTCAATAAATTTATGAAATTCACTTACTTTGTATGAATAGAGTACAAATCAATGAAAAGATGTTGATTCAATCTTTAATTTTGGTATTTAATGAATGCACATCCATGGTGGTTTGTGGGTGAAAAGGGATAAAGGTTCAAAGTGATGATGAAAAAAGGTTTTAAGAAATTTACATGGAGAGGGCAATTTTGGTATTATTGTAAAATTTTAAAAAAAAAATTGGATGTAACTAAAACTATATGGGGTGAGACTAGAAAAAGTCTTGTTATTATATACTGCTTCTTTTCATTTCATGAAAAATATTTAACCAACCTTATTAAATACAATAGTGATAGGATGCTGAAAATAGTTATTTTTACTTTGGTCAGATAGGGGAGACCTACATCATTTCATTGAATCGTTCTTGGATTATTTTTACTTCTTTTATGATATGTTTGGTTGCCTTGTTTAAAACATAATAATGTTTGGTTGCGAGAAAAAATTGAGAATAAAAAAAGTGATGAGAAAGAGTACGAAAAGAGAGAAAAATACGAGAAATAGATAAGTAGATTTAAGGTATTGTTTCGTTTAAAACAAAAAATAGAGAAATATTATCTTCAGCATGTAAGCAACCAAAAAAAATCATGCTCTTAAATATAAACAAAAGTTTACTATAATAATCATTACATTTAATATCACTATTTCAAGTTTACCGTAAGAAAAGTGTATTTAACACTTGAAAAGACAAAATTATCTTTATAATAAAATTTTAGTACTTATTTACTTTTTGAATGTAAGACTATTTTACAAAACAATTCTTATTTCAGGTGACCTTTTCTTAATGCCTTTTCAGGTGGCCCCTTAGTTTCTTATTTGAAAAACTAAAGAGAATACCTATTTTAAAAACAGTTTTTCAAATCCATTTTTTAAAAGGATTTTTGAAACATTTTCAAACAAGCCCTAGGTGTTTTGATTGGTTTTTTCTTCTTCTTCTTTATGATATAGCAAATGCTAACATTTGTCTTAAAAGCTTAATGTATGTCTTAGATCATTTAGTAGCTGTCAGAATATTATGTGCAGGGGTTGGAGTTTGAACCTCAGATTCCTCACTTCTCTACACATAATATGTGTGAATCTAACGACTAAACTACCTGACAAAAAAAAGTGTATTTAACTTTTGAAAACCTCTCAAAAAAACCTTTTGAAATGTAAAGATGCTTTTTCTTGTATTATCCTCATTTATCAAAATATTTATAGTGCCAGAAATTAATAAATGAGAGTATTTGCAACCGTAAATGAATTATATATGAGAGTTAAAATCAAACAATATAATGACACTCATATGCATTAAGTGCCGAGTAGTAAAAAATTGTTCGTTTGAATCCGGATTCAAACATAGTAATATTTCTACAACTTTTATATTTAAGCTATATCTACGAAACAAATTAATATAATTATTTTAAGATGTGTGCATTATGTTAGACTTTAGACATTTTTTTTAAAACTCGGTATTCGATCCAAGAACCGACTAATTCGAGAGGATCAATTCCACCGCCCACTTGCGGGGCCCCATTTAAAGCCAGAGCAAGCTCTGTGTGGATTTAGTCCACCAAAATTGACACTAGAGGGAATCAAACCTGAAACCTTTGGAGGAGCAAACTCCAAGATATCCAAGATCCAAAACCAACCACTAGGCCAACTTCAAATGAGTTTTAGACTTTAGACATTGGTTAATATAAATACGAGACATAGAGATAATGCATAATATATTTAAAGATTGATGTTCGAATTCTGAACATCCTATTTATTCATCTTAAAAAGTAAATTTCTTGTTATTCGTCAAAGGAAAGAAAAAAACGAGAATAAGGGAATACTTAACATTTTTCTTTAAAAAAAAAGAAGAAGAGATATATTACCTAGTGTATGGTAGGATAAGAATATAAACTAATTAAAGCCTAAAGAGCAAGTGAACTGACCACAAGATGTGGCTTAATTGGCAAATGGAACTCTGTGGGGTTGACCTAAAAAAAACACTCTATCTCGGCGTGCGTACTTCATCAGTTTTTTTTTTTTGGAAGTGTTGTGATATTAAAGTGAATGCTTCAATTAGAATTAGTGCTATGCTTAAAAAAGGTGTGGTGATCTACCCAAACAAAATACTTAAGTCAATAACGAAATCATAAACAAATCCCTGGAAGGATTTCGTCCTACTTGAATTGATGTTTTGGACAGCTTCCCTCTAGTGAGTATGGTATGGTGGACTCTTAGGTAGCCATTTCATCTTAAACATGAGAGAAATTAATTTGGTTGGTAAGTGTTGTATTTTTTTTAAGTGCGTTTAAATCTTATGACTATACAAGACTTCATCAAACAATTATGAAATTCTTATGACCAAACAGGGTCGGTTTAAGGGCCAAACAATCTAAGAAAGGGTTTTAGACCTTAAAATTTTGGGTGAAAAAAAAATCCTCTAAGAAACTAATTTGGTTATAAGTATATTATATGATAGATAAATTACAGACATTTGTATAGTTTAACTGATTACCAAAGAGGTCTCAATTATTCTTGATCATGAATTCAAATCTTGGTCTCCACAAACTTGATTTTATAAAAATATTTTGTTAAAAAAAATATGTTTTAAATGCCACATTAATTTTTTTGCTTTACGCCTCTTAATCTTTTGGTTCGGCCCTATGACCATGCAGGGATGAGGTTCGAATAAGAGACTCTCCACATATTCACTTTAAGGGGTGAATTTGTAGTCACCAAACTACTAAACAAAAGAAAGTTATAGCTAATCAAGTATTTGACATAGAAATGTTTTTTTTTCAACAACTGACATCACATCATATATTCGCAACCAATGTTTGAACATCCATCTCTTATGCTACTCATAACACTTTTGATTACATTTCTAATTGTATTACTTATATTGTAACTAATGAAGTACTTGAGCTTGTTTAAATTTTTTAAAAAAAATCATAAATCCATAGATTAAAAATTTATTCACGGGCGAAGCTTTGTTTTAGCCAGAATGGAATGGCTATCACCTATGTTAGAGGTTGATATCGGTGAAGCTCTAGGATTACTAACTACTATGCAATTGGTGAGAGAGCTTCAACTTCAAAACATGGACTTTGAGGCGGACTCAAAAATAGTGGTGGATAACATCTATGGGAAGCGGAATGGTATATCAGATTTTGGTGCCATTATCGGTAAATGTCGTCAGCTGCCGATAACCTTTTATGTTATGAAGATAATATGAATTTTTTTTATTTTTGAACAAGCCTGGAGATAATATGAAATTGTTCGTAGCTTAGCTAGGACAACTCCGTCTTCATCAAGTTTTCATATCCATATTATCAATTCTTACATGTATCCAAACTTTACTTTTAAACGAAATGCATTAAACTTGTTCTACTAAAAAAAAAAATCATGGTCGAAGATCTATTTCCTCGATTAGTAGTTTTTGCAATAGCTCTATTTTCTTTTTTTTTAGATACATAATTTCATCAATCCATTTCCTGTACTAAAAACTCTTCTCAAGTAAATCAAGCTTTTATATTTTAATAAACTTTATGAACTTTTTGATGTTTCATTAATTAAATTAAATTTGATACAAATTTTATTTGAGAAAATAGAAATAAACTTTGATTTTAAAAAATTATGTAAGTTAATAGAGGATTCACTTTATGTATAGCGTGTGAGAAGTAATATGGGTGTGGAGGTAGCAATCCTCTATTATGAATTTATAAAATTCTCTTTCTTCTTTGGATTCAAAATAGAAAGCCCAATATCTTCATTGCTTCTTCAAAAAATAAAATCACAAACGCATAGTTTATCTCCTTCTTTCTGTGTAAAACAATGAACAACAACAACAACACTGTGTAACCTCTGAAAACTCACGGAACAATCAGATTTGTGTCGTTATTCAGGTACCATAATTTTTCTATTAATTGTATTTTTTTCACTGTTCTTTATTTTGTTGTTGATGATGTTTTTTAATCGTAAAAAAAATTGGGTTTTTGTTGAAGTAGTTAATCAAGCATGATTGGAAATGTTGGCACTATATCCCAAGGTTCTGTTTTATGTTACGCTTGTCAAATGCCTGCTAAGGTTTCTGTCTCAAGTTTCCGAAGATTTTGGGGACATAGCGTAGAGATTAAACCAAGAGGTATTTTGCTTAATTGTTCAATTTTTTGTCACTTTTTCATTAATTTATTATGCAGTAGTGTAGGACCGACATTTCAGATCGAAGGTGTGTTGTCTGAGTGTTAGACATGACACTGACACATGTAGTTAATTCAATTTTTCATTAATTAGTTAGCGCCAACACTTCAAATCAAAGAAGTGTCTGATGTCTGAGTGTCGGACACCGACACTGGCACATCTAGTTAATTCAATTTCTCAAATTAATATCGGTGTTCATGTGAGTGTTGGTATTTCATAGTTAATTATATCTCAATGATATGAATTATTTAGCTCACCAGACTAGATTTACCATGCGAGTAAATCTAGTCTGGTGAACTAAGTAATTCAGTCTCCTACAAGCATATATTTTGTGAGCTTCTTTTAGAAAATTTATGAGAACAACTTATGGCATTGTTCGTAAACTGTATTCAGCTTATTTTCGTTAGTTCTTCAAGATAGTTTATGAAAACAGCTTATAGCTTGTACAAAAACAATTTAACTTTATTTTATCCTTTACTATAGAAATAGCTTATACATACGTGCTTATCACGATAAGCGCTTGTACTATAAGCTGCAGATAAGTTGTTTATCCAAATAGGGTCTTAGTCTCTAAAGTATATGATAGTAATAAGCACCAAAGTATATGACGGTTTCTCGTTAACCGTTAGTATCTTAACATGACACTAGTGAACTTCAGATAGATAGAAGGCGTGTCTGGTGTCTGAGTGCCGGACATCAACACTACACTGACGCATGTAGTTAATTTAATTCAATTAATTACTTCCATTTTCTCAAATTATTATCGGTGTTCGAAGTGTGAGTGTTGTGTTTGGTGTTCATATCAATGTTTCATAGTTAATTAATATATCTATGATATGAGTTATCTAGCTCACCAGACTTGATTTACCATTCAAGTAAATCTCAAGTATTACTCAGTCTCCTAATTAGTACATAAAGTATGTGAAAGTAATAAGCTGTCTATAAAGTATATGAAAATTTATTTTGTTAGTCTCACTGAAGTATATGAAAATTCGTCTCGTTAGTTCTTAGGATTTTAACAGTAGGCTAGGGATTAATATGATGGATTTTCATATACTTTAAAGACTATTCTTTTTTTCATATGTTTTATGGGCTAAATAAGTGAGGAAGTGATATTTGAGGAACTAAATCGAGGGTTTGTTCGTTACCATGCACTGCAATGAAATTTAGAAACAATAGAGACCATTGTTTACCTGTGTATGGTGTTTGGTAAAAAATGGCCTTGGTGTAATTTTACTAAATTTAGAAACAATAGAGACCATTGTTTACTTGTGTATGGTGTTTGGTAAAAAATGGCCTTGGTGTAATTTTACTAAATATGATAAATAAGGGGCACTGGAAAAGAAAGTTTTAAATTGAAAATGCCACTTTTTAGACTTTTGAGGCATTGACTGCACAACTTCCAAGTTCCTATGTAATATTACTATCTTTGATTCCTTAACCAATGCCCCAGGGGCACTGGTTAGCATTTTCCTACTTTTAAATAGCATATGGGTGATTCGGAGTACAGATATATAATGTTAAGAAATTTAAAGTCAAGCTCTCCTTAAATGGGAATGGATTTCAGACAATTTGCAATCACTACCTACGAAGAATTGGCAGAGACTAAACACGACACTGACACATTGATACCACTAATAGTTTGAGAAAATTGAAATGATTGACTATAGCGAACTACATGCATCGGTGTCTTCTGAAGTGTCGGTGCTACGTAGCTCGCTACAGTCAATGAACTCAGTGTTGATGATCAGACGTCGAGATTCCCAATATCTGATTTGTCATAGTCACAATATGATACGTCTAATATCTATCCAACGACTTTGATCAGCTGACTGTAGTGACTGTAGGAATTGTTGACTGCGGTGCTTATATTTTTGGCAATAACCATCCTTGAAAAATTTGTTTTAGCCTCTTAATTTATCATCAATCTTTCTGTGATAGGAATGGCATACACAGACATGTCTTCTGCATCAAGCCTACTTTTAAGTGGGGGTCAAAATCTTCTATCTCGTACTATCCCTGTGTTACCTTCGCTGCGCAAGTCTTGTAGGGCCCCTCGAGCAATGAAGGAAGGCTCATCTTTTGGCTTTAAGTTTCCTCCAATGACCAGAAAACCAAGATGGTGGTGGAGAACATTATCATGCATCGCTTATCTCTTGCCTTTACATCAGGTGTGGATGTATGCTAAGACAGCATACAATCTTCACCCGTTTCTCGAGGCATACGAGTTCTTCACATACCCTTTTCTTATGTCAATTGGCACTCTACCTAGATGGTCTCTCATAGCATACTTCTTGATTTCGTATCTTACAATTGTGAGGAGAAAAGAATGGCCTCATTTCTTCAGATATCACGTTGCCGTCGGAATGTTAATCGAGATAGCCTTGCAAGTTACAGGGCTTGTGAGCCGTTGGATGCCACTGATGTTGTATTGGGGTCAAATTGGAATGCATTTCTGGAGTACTGCATTTTTCCTTTATCTCTTTACTACCATAGAGTGCATTAGGTGTGCCCTTACTGGTATGTATGCGGATATCCCTTTTGTCTGTGATGCAGCATATATCCAAATACCATACGAATAAGGTGAAATATGTAAGGAAGGAAACACCTTTGTATTTTTGCTACTCGTGTTTGTATTGTTGTTTTTGTTAAGCAGAACCATAGAATGGCTAATCAGTTTGTTGTTGTTTATATTAAAATAGTGCCTCTTTGATATTTCCCTTGAGTACATTTTAGTTATATATGCATCAAATTTATCTGTATTTTCGGGATTCAATCTCTCTTGCTCCTTCTTTGTGTTTGTGTGTGTTGTTTGTCAATACCTTTCACAGTATTTATGTAGAGATGGCAATTTTAAACATATTAAAATTGACCTATTGGCAGATTATTAGAAACAACTTATTGCCATGGTTTGTTTGGTTTTTTTGGATCAAGGACACGATTTTTCTAAGTATGCTCATTTTGGGTTGGCCCTCCTCTGGATGTAATTAATTGTTGCTTCAAGACCTTGGTGGTGGTCAAATTTGAATCTTGTGATTTTTTTAGGAATTCTCATATGTATGCTAAAATACATGAGTTTTGCGCATAATATAATCATACTTGGACATTCTAGACAATAATTAAAGGGGTTTGCTAGGATACACCCACTAGTTTTTATTAAGGTGTGTTTTAATAAAGAAATAACTAAATTTGTCTCAGATTCGATTCTCTCTGGTGCCAATTTGAGGGGGTTAGTTTAGCTTCTTCA
>Ga0228710_1000464_pt1 | contig 51028 bp, 17 predicted proteins | sample MedpolnodulmetaG_FD_177995 | JGI IMG/M metagenome (GOLD analysis project Ga0228710, IMG submission 177995) | Root nodule microbial communities from Medicago polymorpha collected in Santa Monica, California, United States - pink nodules | ecosystem: Host-associated > Plants > Roots > Nodule... | reverse complement strand
TGAAGCTCAGAATTCATGGGTGTATTGAATACTCCCAAATCAATAAGGGAATTGGTCTATGGTCAATTCAGTAACAAATAAATATTTATTTAGAACTGTACGTACCTTGTGAAAAAAAAAATAATATTTTTTTTGTGGAATTAATTATTTCATCTCTGTTTTTTTTTTAAGAACTTAAATTAAGTTCAAAGAATAAAATATAATATATCATGATTGCCGAAGTCTATCTATCGCATATAGGCTTAAAGACATCGTGGCATAACCGTCGAGGTGAAAATGAAGAAAAAATACTAAAAAAAAATACAAATTAATGGGGTCATGCGTTTGTTAGTGAAAGGAAAGGTTTTCAATTCTTTCAAACAAAAAAAAGGAAAGGTTTTCAACAAAAACAAAATCTGTTATAACTTTGTACTAATAGAAACCAATGAAATAATGTAACAAAGAAGACTCCATGGCGTAGTGGTAAATAGCCTTGATTGCAATTTGAAGTACGCGGGTTCAAGTCTCAGCTCGGGCATAAATTTTAATTTATTTATTTTTGCATCATTTGATATCAAAAACGCGAAAATCTGTTTGTGACGGGTATCCAAGGACGTCGCAAAGCATTTATGGATCTACGACGGAATATGTGACGGAACAGTTATAGAGGGAACAAGACCGTCGCTAAATCCCTCACAAAACCTGGGAATCTCAAATTTCTGACGGAATTTATGACGGACCTGTAGCGACGACCTGAAACCTCGCAAAAACTGTCGCTAATGACACCTTAACCGTCGCCCTCACAAAATCCGTCACAATTTGCGACGAAATTTATACCCTCACAAATATCCGTCGCTAAACCTGAGTTTTCTAGTAGTGTAAAGAGTTTCTTGGTGAAAGCAATCTAAGACATAAAATGTTCAACATATATTGCTCTAGTCCCTCACACATACCAATCCTGTAACACATATATTGCAACAAACCAGGTAACCAACTATGCAATCTAATATTGCACCCCCCACCCCAACACTCTATAAACAACAATAATGATAACATGAGGGAAAAAACATCTCATTAGATAAAAGGTACTTGTAGAGTGTAGAGGAAAGTTTGCAAAACAGTACCTCAGAAGCCAGAGAGTTTTCCAACGATAGAGCTTTTTGAAGACTCATATTATCGGTAGCAGCAGCAATGTAGACTAGTTGGTGGAAGCAATGTGCGACGATTTTTCGTGTGGAACCACCAGTTTTCGTTAAGCCTAGACGGCGGGGCGTTTTTTCGTATGGATCCACCAGTTTTCGGGAAAAATATTGTGCCTTTGTGAAAGAAAATTAGTTCTCATTAATAAAATAAAAAAATGATAGATATACTGTGATTTCTTTATATTTGGTAGATAGACGAAATGATAAAGTCTTTTTAAATTCACACACACAAAATAGATAGAGGTGTCAGGTTCAAACCATGATCATGACGTCTAGTGACAATTTTTACACTTTTGTAAGTTGAATTAAGACTTATGGGACAAATATATTGTGATTTCTAGAAAATATTTTTATTTTTATTTTAATCTCCTAAAATTTTCCTACCACATTTACAAGAATGTCTATAATATTATACAAATCATTTAAAAAAATTATAACTTTTAGAGAAACATTAATTAAATATCAATTTTTAAACGAAAACATAAAAATTTATATTAAATTGATCTCTTTTTAAAAAAAAAATTACAAAAGAAAATTTTATAATGTATTGAATATGATTGCAAAAAATAAAATAAAACTCTAAATAATACACATTAATTGACTTAAAAATGGGGTAAAAAATGGTGATACCAAAATTTTGGGAACCAAAGGTCCAAGGGAAAATTTAGAGGTATTAGAACAAAAGTTTGAAAATTTATAAGGAGAAAATACATATTCAATTAAAAAATATATAATAAATAATATTTTTTTAAGCCAAATAGAAGATATTATAAATAAAAACAAGGGTTAATTATGTTTTTGGTCCCTATAAATATACCAACTTTTCGTTTTAGTCCCTCTAAAAAATTTCTTCAACTTTTAGTCCTTATAAAATTTTCAATCACTACTTTTGGTCCCTATTTTTAAGTTAAATTTTGTATTTTTTTTAATAAAATTGTGTAGAAATGTGTACAATATTGTCAAAAAATTCCCCGAAAAAATTACAATTTTTTAACAAAACATAAATTAATTACGAATTTTTAACCGCCAAAAATATAAAAATTCATATTAAATTCATGTTTTGTTCAAAAATTCTATTTTTTTTGAGAGAGATTCTTATAATATTATGAATTTTTCTGCGAAATTTTATTCAAAAATATGAATTCTACATATGAGTTTACTTTAAATGAGGGACCAAAAGTGAATATGAAATTTTTTTATGGACTAAAAGTTGAAAGAAAATTTTAGATGGACTAAAATGAAAAGTTTGTATATTTATAGGGACCAAAAACATATTTAACCCTAAAAACAAACAGAGAAGAAGATTGGGGGCATTGAACCTGACCCAGGATAACCAAAATGAGAATACATCGTGATAAATATGTCCAAGTGGAACTACTCTAATTTATCCTAACAAAAATATACTAATCACTGGCGCACCCCAGCGAACCCGCGTACGGACGCGAAACCAGGTTAAAAAAAAAGCGTGAAAAGTGGACATCCGCATAGAATAATTAGAGTTTAAATTGGCGAATGGATTGACCATCAACACAGTAACCAATCAAAGTGCCAACAACCCCCTGAATCAACAGCAGGCATAAAATGCTCTTTCGAGCAAACAACGCATAAGAACTCAGATCGAGGGATGAGTTCAATACGTCAGAAACCAGACTCTTTCGGGTTAATCGAACCATACCCTTTCGGGTTAAACGAACCAGACCCTTTCGGGTTTATGAAACTCAACCACTGCAAAAAGGTACAGATCCGCAGCCATCCCTAACCTCTGCTAAACAAGAACCAATAAAACACAAACCAAACGCACGAAGCTACTCGGCCACCGCAGCCCCACCACAACCACCGGCATAAACAACCACAACCACCACATCCATACGACAATGAACGATCCGGGAGAGCGTTGAAGGAGGGTTAATCGTGGATGAAAGAGATGCAACACACCCGCAACCACCGAAAACGAAACAACTATGATCGAGCACCAAAACCAACATAAACCGGATCACAGCACCTAAAAACAAACAAAAACCTTTCGGGTTTATGAAACTCAACCACTGCAAAAAGGTACAGATCCGCAACATCTCCAACCTCTGCTAAACAAGAACAAATAAAACACACGAAGTTACTCGGCCACCGCAGCTCCACCACAACCACCGACATGAACAACCACAACCACCACGATCCATAAAACAACGAACGCCAAGAGAGCGTTGAAAGAGGGTTAATCGTGGATGAAAGAGATGCAACACACCCGTAACCGCCGGAAACGAAACAACCATGATCGAGCACCAAAACCAACATAATTCGGGTCACAGCACCTAAAAACAAACAAAAATACAAACAAATTGGAAAAAACACCAGAGCACGGAAACCGGAGCTCCAAAGCAGCACTGGTGACGCCACCGCCTCCACCACCAACATAGCAGACCTGAACCGAAACAACCACGATCAACAACAGAACCAAAAGCGCGATCTACGACAAAACACGTTGGAAAGAGAACTGCGAGCACGAATCTGCAGCAGAAAAGGCGATTTGGAAAGAAGGAGAGCCGGACCGGAGGAGGGACGACGGTGGTGCAGAGGTTGAAGTTCATCGCACCACCCCTAGTGGAGGTTACATGGTGGAGGTTTATGTTTGGATGTGAGGAGCAGGATAAGAGAACATGTCGGTTTGGTTTTGGTTGTAGAGATAAGGCAGAGCATGTTTAGAGAGAGGTTTTTCTTGCAACTATGACTTTTCATATAATAAATAATAGATTTCATGTTCTCTTATATTTTTAATTTTTTTTTTCGTCAAGTAGTATGGTGACTAGAAATTCATTTCTTAAGATCGATAGATGGAGAATTCAGTATTCAAACTACAACTTTTGTATATACAATGTAATGTCCATACCAACTAGTTAAGTTCATGTGACTATACACAATCCTTCTTAAAAAAAGCGTCCATATTTAAAAAAGGAATAATTAAATAATTGATCTTTATAAGTATCTATAATTTTGTTTTTGATGTTTATATAATAAATTCACAATTTTTAGTCACTGGGACATTTTTCTTTCGAATTTTAGAGACAAAAAATGCTTTTTTTTTTCTTTTTTCACAAAGCCTAAAAATGCTGGTGAATTTTTTTGCAAGAGCTTAAAGTGTTGACGAAAAATTTCATTAAAAATTGCAATGTTTTTGAAAGAGTTAAAAGCAAAATTTTGAATATTTTAACCTTACTTACTTTGTTTTAAAGAACAATTATTTACTTATGTGTTTTGCTGATGAGTGTCCTCGAATACTTTTTAAATATTTTAAATTAAGTCATTCTTTAAAAATTGTAAAGTTTTTGATTTATAATATATAGATTACACAAACTTTTATAAGAAGTTATCATCTAAATAGTTATTATTTAAGCTTTTAAGATTATCAACATACAACTTTTAAGATTAAATTTTTATGTTTAATTTTATATCTTGTGCACGAAGGAAAAGGAAAAGTTAACATTTTCCTTACAAACCCTTGAAAAAAGCATGTGATTAATGTGGAATAGTCAAAGTGAAGTGTTTTGTTTTAGATTTTGTGCGCATAAATATGTCTGAAACATCATTAGCGGCGGAAACTTAAAATTGAGGAGGAGCTGAATTCAATTCCATCAAACATGAATGGGAGATATCACCGCAACAAATCACAACAACAACATCGTACCAAATCGAAACTTCGCTACGTTAACAAATCCGAACTTATTGTTTCTTCACCTAACTCTGTGGCGGTTGTAGAGCCAGTTTCCTCTGAGGATGTTATTGTCAACAACAACACCGTTGATGACGTGGCCAGTTCAAGCAAGACCAAGGAAGAAGATGATTATGATAATGGTATGGATAATATTAATAATCTTGATAAGTTGCTTACTGATATTCAACAAATTGAATTATCCGAGGAAGAGATCACAATCAATGATCAATTGCAACAAGACGAGGTAACTATCAATCTAATTGGATTATTGCTCAATACTCAATATGATTTACTTTACTTTTGATGTTAGTAGTAGTATTAACATGTTTTGCAACCTACCAGGCACCAAAATTAAGACTGTGTTTCGATAAATCATCATAAGTGCTCATGTATAAGCTATAAGCTGTTTTAATAGGCTATCTTTAAGAATTTATAAAAATAAACTGATAAGAAGAATGCCATAAACTGTTATCATAAGTTTTTTTCGAACAGTCTCACAATAAACTATTCGCAGGACTAACAGACATCGCTGATAGTTTAAGAAAAGAGAAGTAATTGAATATAACTAGAGAAGAGGGAACATGCATTGTTAATGTAAACTAGTTTTACACGGAAATCCACTAAGAGTTGTGTATTTGTCTGTTATTGCTAAAAAGCTGTTACAATATAGTTTTACATTGCAATATGATGGATTCTTGTTAGGTGGTGGTTTAAAAATAATTTTACATGGTCAGTTATCCATATTCATTAAACTCATACAATTATAAGTGTCATTGTCGTGCCGGTAGACACTGATACATCACACACTTGTGACGAGACTCGTCTTCAATTTGAACCTCTAAGTGACATTTGTTTCTTGATTATCAATTATTTTCCTAAGTGTGGGATGCTAGCTATTCTTGCTTAGTTGGGAATACAAGGAGTGTTTTCAACCAAAGGAAGGCAGTATTTCGTTGAGAGGAGGTGGAAAGTTTTAGTTTGGAGATAGTTAAAAACAGAGGTAAATGTTTTGACTACACAATGGATCATTGGTGTAGTAAACAGTTAGCTTGTTTCAGGGTTCAAGATTGATTGCGGCGTTTTATATATGATGCTGCTTTTGCATAAGGAGAAACGTGATGGAGGTTAAATTAATTTTTCTAAAGGAACAAATGGCGACTGTCAAGTTTTTTTATGAATAATAATGTCTTGAATGTTTCTTAAGATGGTTGGTTCAATGGCGATTGCATTACTACTTTGTTTGTTTATGCTGAATGGCTTAAAAGAAGAATATGTGTTGCAGGAGAAAATAATGTGATTGATGCCTTTACTGTTTTTGGTTTTGAAATGTGCATTTTATTGCCTAACTTTGGTAAATTTTATTATGTATTGGTGTATGTATAGGTGTTGGAAAAATGACAGTCAATGAGTATATCTGTATTGTTTTCTTCCTCCACTAGAAGCACAACCTATGGTTTCTTGTAGTATATTATAGTTATTTTTAAAACTGGCGCAACTTTGTGCTAGGAGACAGTTTCACGTGTTAATTAAACTAAGAAGGTGGTGACATGTTGTAACTCGCAACAGAAATCTAAATAGAGTAAAAAATATACGCAAATAGCAACAACAATGGTCTATTCACGAGGTTCTACAACGTAATTATATCTCCGGTGTCCTGAGAACAGAGCAGTTAGGTTTTCTGTTATTTCAAAGTTTATGATTACATTTACAACTCATATTTAAACAGTAGATATTACATCATTAAACCATGTACCATACCACTCTGCTCCACTGCGCTCTAGCGTCTGTCCGCTTTTCACAAATAAGAGCCATAACAACATATGTGGTGGAGCAAAACACAATTTTCTGATTAGTAATAGAGATAGATGGACGTGACATTTTGAAATTTATTAGGATGCTGAAAAATACCATTGCACTCGTGGTGACGACTGCATTAACTGAATAATATTTTATGTTTTGCAGTTACTTGTGGTGGAATCAATTTATGGAGAAAACGTTTTCAGCCTTGATACATGGAAAGGCCTGCGTTGTTTTCAGGTATTGATCTATGCCAATAACATAGTTTTGGCAAACTTATCTTTGTTTTTAATTACAAGAAATTTATCTGAAACCTATTCATGACTCTTTTTTTTGTGTCCTTTCCTCAGATACACATAAACATTGATGTTTTGGGTGAAATAGGCATTACTGCGAAGGTTAACTCTGTTAATGAACTTGAGACATTAAGCAACATTTCAGACGACTTCTTATACTCTTTCAAAGTTCAATATCTTCCACCGATTGTTTTGACATGTTTATTACCTAAGTCGTATCCAAGTCACCAACCGCCTATATTTACAATCTCTGTTAAGTGGCTGGAATCTGCGAAGATTTTAAGTTTATGTTCCAAGTTGGATTCAATATGGACAGAACAACAAGGGCAGGAAGTGATTTACAGTTGGGTAGAATGGTTACAAAATTCTTCTCTTTCTCATTTGGGATTTGATGAGGAGATTAGATTAGGTCCTTATGGTGTGAATCGTGTTGCGGATGCACGTGTGGTTTCGGGAATTGGATGCATTGATGCTGATATTCCATTTTTACAAAGCTACAACAATGAGAGACTCCATCAAAACTTCCTTAAAGAATTGCATGAATGTTGTGTTTGCTATAGTGAATATCCAGGTTATTTTCAATATATGCTTGACTTAATATTCCCACTATGCTTGACTTAATATTCGTAATTGATGCTTTTTCCGGTGCTTGCTCAAATCAAATTAACTTTGACCATGGTTTTTATGTCTTCCACTTTATCCACCAATTTTTTTTATTTAATAATTTTCTTTGTCATCCAACAGGTACCGAATTCGTCCGGTTACCATGCAAACATTTTTTTTGCCGCAAATGCTTACAGACCTTTACACAGATACATGTAAAGGAAGGAAACGTTAGTAATCTTCAATGTCTTGATGCAAAATGCAAGGAGATGATTCCACCAGGCCTTTTAAAACACTTTCTTGGCGATGAGGAATACGAACGTTGGGAATCTATGATGTTAGAGAAAACACTTGCATCAATGTCTGATGTTGCTTATTGCCCGAGATGTGAAACGCCCTGTATAGAGGAGGAAGACCAACATGCTCAGTGCCCAAAATGCTTTTTTAGCTTTTGTACCCTTTGCAGGGAACGCCGCCATGTTGGCATTGCATGCATGACCCTTGAAATGAAGCTTCAGCTTCTTCAGGTATGATATATATGTCCAGAAATCCATAGGAGCTGCTTCATTTTATTTGATGTTTGAGTTTCAATATCTTAATTATCAGCTCAAGCTTTATTCATAAGAATCGTAAAGAATGCACTTAACCAGTGATGTCAAATGGTGGCGCTATACCATAACACATTTTGATTAACTCACTATCAAAACTGCGACACTACCTACTTTTGCTATTAGGGCAATAGTGTCCGCTACTCCAGTTTTTAGGGGCTTTAGAAATGATAAATTTGAAGAATCTGCATGTGTGCCAAATATGGCCTTTTTTTATAAAAGAAAAACTGAAGAATCAATGAGTATTACTTATTTACTCCTATTTGCTGTAATATGTAAACCTTGCAATATGTAAGCTACACTCTATCTCCATTCCCTTTTTATTTGTATGTAGGATGTCATTTTTTTTATATATAATAATTGACTTATTTCAACCGCCATGTGGCTTTGCTATTCACTCGCAACACTATCTGCTATATGACATAGAGGATTTTTGGTGTTCCTCAATTTTCCGCAATCCGCTACTGATAACACCACTCTTAACTTAATCTTTGCCAGCTATGCCAATCATGTTTGAATCTCCCTTTGAAAATATCCAAACCATAGTTTGTCCAAAAGCTTTTTCCCAAACTATAGCTTTTGGCATTCCAAATGGGAATCCAAACACACATTTATACTTAGTTATTGTAGATTTGATAAGAGTTCTATGTTTTTCCTCGTATATTAATTTTGACCAAAAACTTCGGAAATTTTTGTGGTTGAATAATATCCAATTATGAACTAAATGATAGAGTTTTCTAGTTTTCCTTACATCAACAACATAACTGTTTGGATCTTGTTCTAATTAGAATTTAGGATGATCCACTAGTTGTACCTGTGGGATTTCCTCATTAACTGTAATTATACGAGGCGATTATTTGAATGCTTGCATGCACTGTGTCGTAGTTTCTAGATGCTGTAGTCCATGATGTCCACAGAGACATGTACTTTGGCATGTGTTTTTCCTGTAATTTTTTTAACCTGAAAAAGGCTTCAATTTTTCTGGATTTCGTCCTTGTCATAGGATCGTCAAAATTCATCTCGTTTAAAGGTGAATCAAAGGCAAATTGAACTTGCAAAGATCAATGAAATGCTCAGTATCAAAGCAATTCACCGTGATTCCAAGTTGTGCCCTTTTTGTGATATGGCGATTTCTCGAACTGAAGGTTGTAACAAAATGAAGTGCGGTAATTGTGGAAAGTTCTTCTGTTACCTCTGCAACAAAGCACTTGACTCATCAAATCCATATGGACATTACAGGTATGGCTTTAGAAATTCTTTTGCATGGTTTTCATATGCCAAACATTCCAATTTTAAGAAACCTGTTTTTGTCATTTAAGGGAAGGGGGGTCGTGTGAATTGTTCCCACGAGAAATGGTTGACAATTGGCAAGCACGAATAAATCCTCGCCAGGAAGTACAACAAATACATGCTGAACTCTTTCACCTTGGTGGCTCAGATTGTCCTAGTTGTCGCCAATTTAATGTAAAGGTATGTAAAGTTTTCTGTTTGTTTCCTAAAAAAGAAATATGACATGAAATTATCTGTTTTATGCTCTAAACAGTGAAATTACCAAACAGTGAAATCTGATTGGTCTGTGTAAAAACTATTTTGTCATAGTATACAAATTAAACTCTTTTTCTGATGTATTTGCATATTTTGGAATACCTGACTTAGTACAGTGCAAAACCAGAAAGGCACGCTCGTGCATTATAATTCAATATATTGTTGCCAACATTTACACTGTGTATCAGCTATTTACTTGAGAAATCTCAAAAACATTTTTCTCTTCATTTTTAATGTGCTTTTGCAACTCAAAGGCATATCTTTTTATTTAATGATTAGGAAAACGTTGAACCTATGATTCCCTAAAAACTAACCAACTCTGTTAGAAAGTGGGGAAGATAAGTGCAGTTTAGAAAAGAACTGCGTGATGAATGTTTTTAATTTGACAAACCTTAGATACATTTCCATTAGGCGCTTTCCATGCTGAACAATTAAAATATCCATAATGATCATGATTTTCTCAAGCGGAACTCTAAAACCTGTCTCAAACTTATCTATTGATTGAAGCAAAGTTTTGTTTTCTATGTCTTCATCATCACTAAGAACTTTCTCTATTACCATTTTGAATTCATCAACAGATTGGAAACAATAATCACATGTTATGTTGGGCATGCCAAAGCCATTACTGCTACTTATGCAACAAGACTGTGAGGCGCGGGTCTAAACATTATGGACCAAAAGGTTGCAAACAGCACACTGAAGGATAGCATAAGCACAATGCCATGGACCATTTTTTCTATGGCATTGTGAAATGTAAAAGTTTCATTAAATTATTTCATTTCCAATGAGTTTTGTAATAAAATAAAGGGACCTTTAACCCGTGTAATATAGGACACTTTTGGTTTTGCCCCTTGTAAAAAAAAAAAATTGGATTTGGTCCTTGTAAAAAAAATTTGTTTTAGAATACCCCCTAGGCCAGCTGACTGTGCATTTTCGCTGAGGTGGCACGCTGACTGTATAATTAATTTTATTTTTTACAGGGTACACGTGGCATTTGTGATTTTTTAAAATAAAAAAAATTCTTAAAAAATTCCAGAAAAATTTTAAAATTAATAAAAATGAAAAATTTATAAAAAAAATCTGGAAAAATTTTTAAAAATGAAAAAATTCTGGAAAAAATTAATATAAAAAAAATCAATTAAATTAAAATTATAAAAAAATTCAAAAATATAATATTATCTAATTATTTTGATTTTGAAAATTAATTTCCATAATTTTATTTTATTCGAAAATATTTATATTTTTTGTATAAATATAAATGTTAATTTCCTGAAATTTTCTTTTTTTATAAAATAAAACTTCTTACATTCGAAAAAAAAAAGTGAATTTTTTTCATTTTTATTAATTTTTCCAAATTTGTTTTCATTTTTATTAATTTTTCCAGATTTATTTTCGTTTTTTTAATCATTTTTTCAGAATATTTTTCATTTTTATTATTTTTCCAGAATTTGTTTGTTTTTTAAAATTTTTTATGAATTTTTTATTTTTATTTTAAAAAAATTACAAATGCCACGTGTACTAAATAAAAAAATTATACAATCAGCGTGCCACCACCTCAGCGAAAATGCACAGTCAACTGGCCTAGGAGGTATTCTAAAACAAAAAAAATTTACAAGAACCAAATCCAATTTTTTTTTATAGAGAGTAAAACCAAAAGTGTCATATATATTACAGAGAGGTAAAACCTGTTAACCTTAAAATAAATATAAATAGGGTGTGTTGCGATTATTATCAAATTTTCAAAAAGGAAGAGAGTCAACGAGGTTCTAATTTTAGAACTCCGATCGGATTAAATGTGCACCTGTATATGTTGTGTATTGTTGAGATCATTCTTTACCCAAAGTATCATAATGTTATTTGTTGCTGTTGTAAACCAGCACGAGATCAGTAAAAATGTAATGCTAGAAGCATCTAATGCTAGGCACACTAAGGGTCCGTTTAGATTAGTTTATTTTAAAGCTTATATAAAACAACTTATGTAAATAAATAAGTTTTTATGTATTATTTATAAGTTTTTAAGATAGTTTATGAAAAACCCGTTTATAAAGATACAATTTTCGTTAGTGAGAGTTTATAAATTAAAATAAAAGCTTATTTATTTACATAAGTTATTTTTCATAAGCTCAAACCAAACGGAGCCTAAATACTAAATCATCAAAAAACATTTGGTTGTGTGACAGTCATGTTTTCAATAATGTTTGTAAGACTGGTTGTTAATGGTAAAGAGCTGCTAATAAAAAGTTAAGGTGATTCAGAGGCCGTGTTTCTGAGTAACAGAGAATACACAATGTAAGTATGTAACACTTGCTAGATTATTTTCATGAATTTAATAAAATAAAAAGCTCACGGTTTTGAGAATTTTATATAAACCTTCTGTGTAACCATACATCAAAACATTAAATTTATAAAAATAACTGTACAGTACTTCAGTAATATATAATATAAGAGGAGTGCTTAAAACAGTTTTTTATTTTTTTCCTCGGAAGTTTAGCTCAGTTGGTATGGACAATGCATAATACATGTAAGGTTTGGGGTTCAAATCCCGACCACCACAAAAAAAAATCACTCTCTTTTACTAAGTGAAATTAATGTGAATATCACACTTTAAAAATGGGATCCGCATAAGTGGTGGGAGACACATATATTGAATGAGTGTTAAAATGATATTGTTGCTAGTATTTCTCATAATTATAATATTTGTCAAGATTTTAAAATATATTTGGACTTTCAACAAAAAAAATAGTACATCGTGTGTGTTTTTTTTTAAGAAATTAGTACATTGTGTTGTTACTACAAAATTACATGGACTTATCTTTCGAATCACAATAAATTAATAAAAAAAAGTCTTTCATATACATATATTAATATTTATAACGTAAATACACTTGTCATTTCTCTATTTTCAAAAAATTAAAGTTTTATTGTGTAAAAAAAAATTTAAAGTTTTGATTTCTCAATTTTAAAAAATTAAAGATTTGAGGTTGTGTCAAAGAAAAACTCCCTCTAAAAATCCATTAAAAATGAGAGAGAAAAAGTAAAAGATAATAAAATTGAAATTGAAACAGAAAAAATCACACAAAAACAAAGTACTATGTTTCAAGAAGAACACAACAGCCGCAACGCCGCCGGAAAACAGAAACTTTCTTCTTCAACTCTCTCTCTATCTCTATGATTAACCTGTAAACGTTAATGGCGGTGAAATGCTTACTCCGCAGAAGACTTCACTTCCACCAAACAACTTTCTTCAGGTTCTATTCACCATCTTCTTCTGCATTAATGTTACAACCTGAAACTCCATTTTTCAACACCCCACTTCCCAAAACCACCACACAACTCCCTCGTTTAGTTTCCAAAGTCTTCAAAACCTTAAATTGGGGTGTTGCAAGAGAAATTAAATTCAAGGGTTGTGTTCAAATTCATGGTTTTGAAAACTCAATCAATTCCTTTAGTATCATCATTCACACTTATGCTTTAGCTGGTATGTCTTGGGAAGTTTTTATTTTGCTTAGAGATATTGTTACATTTTATAAGGAAGAGAATCGCGACGTGGGTGAATTGGTTTCACTTCTGCTTGATGTGGAAAAGTCTAATGTTGTGTTTGATATGCTTATCAAAGTTTTTGCTTCGAATTCTATGCTTGAACATGCTTTTAATGTTTTTGTTCGTGCTAAGGATGCTGGGATTGAGCCGAATATAATGTCGTGTAATTTCTTGTTGAAGTGTTCGGTTGATGATAATAGAGTGGATGATGTGAGATTTTTGTTTGAGGTTTTGATAAAGTTTGGTCCGAGGCCGAATATTCATACATATACAATCATGATGAATTTTTTTTGTAGAGGTGTTGGGTGTAGTGTTGATATTAGCCGTGCGTCTGAGATTTTAGGGAGGATTTTTAGGAGTGGAGAAACCCCGAATGTTGTTACGTATAGTACTTATATTAAGGGACTTTGTAAAGTTGGTTCACTTGGGGTTGCGTCACTTGGGGTTGCGCGGAGGTTAATTCAAAACTTGTGCCGTAAAAACCAGCCTCTCAATAACCATTGTTTTAATGCTGTCATATATGGATTGTGTCAAAGAGGTATAGTGGATGAAGCTTCAGAAGTTTTTAAAGAAATGAAGAACTCTGGAATATTGCCCGATGTTTATAGTTATAGCATTTTAATCGATGGATTTTGCAGGAAAGGTAGAGTAGACAAAGCTTCAGAAGTTTTTAAAGAAATGAGGAACTCTGGAATATTGGCCAATGTTTATAGTTATAGCATTTTAATCGATGGATTTTGCAGGGAAGGTAGAGTAGATAAAGCTTCAGAAGTTTTTACAGAAATGAAGAACTCTGGAATAGTGCCCGATGTTTATAGTTATAGCATTTTAATCGATGGATTTTGCAGGAAAGGTGATATGGATTCAGCCATAAAGTTTTGGGAAGAGATGACTAGCAATAATTTTTCTCCTTCTGCTTTTAATTATTGCAGTTTAATTAAGGGGTTCTACAAATCGAAACAATTCGCTAACGCATTGAAAAAATTTTGGGTCATGCAAAAACATGGCATGTGGCCAGATACAATCGCTTGCAATCACATTCTTAGTATTTACTGCAGGAAGCGCGATTTCAATAAAGCCTTCGCATTGTCGGAGAAATTTCAAGAAAATGGAGTTTACTTCAACCCATATTCATATAATGAATTCATCCACAGGATTTGCAGAGAAAGTGTTCCAGAAAAGGCACTGCAGCTTTTGCCAGTAATGCTGAAGAGTAATGTACTTCCTGGAGTTGTTAATTATAGTACTCTTATATCATGCTTTGCCAAAAAGTCGAACTTTGAAAAGGCTTGGATGTTATTCACAAAAATGACAAAAGTAGGAATCACATTCAATGTCAAAACGTATACAATTCTTATTAACCTATTCATCCGTAATTGCGAAATGCCTACGGCATATAAATTATTTAAGGTAATGAAAAAAAGGGATGTATATCCAGATCAGATAGCGTATACAAGTCTAGTTGCTGGTTTTTGTAATACTGGAGAAATGACCAAGGCACGGGCGTTAGAAAATGAAATGTTGCAAGAAGGCTGTTCACCAAATGTAGTTACTTATACTTGTTTCATTAATGTATATTTGAAGTTAAACAAGAACGATGAGGCTCATAAGTTGTATGAGGAAATGAAAGAAAGAGGTGTATATCCAGATCAGATCTTGTATACAATGCTAATTGCTGCCTTTTGTAATACTGGAGAAATGAATAGGGCAGAGGTGTTATTTGATGAAATGAAGCGGGAAGGCCGCTTTACACCAAATGTAGTTATTTATACTTGTTTGATTAATTTATATATAAAGTTAAACAAAAGAGATCAGGCTGAGAAGTTGTGTGAGGAAATGAGGGCAAAGGGTTTGTCCAGAGTATGTAGCTCAGAAGTTGTATGAGGAAATGAGGGCAAAGATCAGAAGGTTCTGTGTCTGAAAGCTGGTGCAATTCATGGAGTTAAGTAGCTCTGTCAAGGCTTCCATTATAACGAGCCGGTATGTGTTTTGGCATAATATCTTTCTTCTTGTGTATTGTATTTCTCTATTATTATATACCCTGTTATTCAACTTGCTAGTAAATTGATGATCCATTTTAAACTTTTGATCGTAGATTCATTATAAAACCTGTGTATTTTGATCTTTATCACTTCCGGGAAAGCTCGCAGATTGTTCATCGTCAAGTCCTGAAGACTGGGGTATACTTCTGTTCTGCGGAAATTAGTTTGCTTCGTAGAGAGACATTCCTTTGAACTAAAATTGTGCAACATTTTTTGACTTAGTTCAATGAGAAAAAAATGATTCCTATTAATTCCCAGTAGCTTTCTATGATCAAAGAATGGCCAAATTACTATGTTAAATGTTTAGCTTTCTATGGTCCTAATGTCATCTCTGTAGTATAGTTTTCCTTGGTCTCTCTTTACCTTTAACTACTGGGCTATCCTTCATCTGCTTTATACACTTATAAAATATGCACTATATTTACGGTTACTTCACACATGTTGATGTGTAGAGCTTAGAGTTGTGTTCCGGCATAATTGAATCATGTCAAATTAGCTGAGTTATTACTAGCATAACCTTTTTATTGAGATCCTCTGTCTTAAAATTTAATTGATTCATGTCAAATTAGTTGAGTGATCCTTTTGAGTTAATCTTTTGATGAATAGGATCGTGTTTTGAATCGAAAATTCATTGCTCTTTATCCCCGTGTTGCAGAAATTTTATAGTTGAAGTGGAAGCTTGGAGGAAGGGCTAAGCAAGGCTGTGACAGGCGCTTCCAGGTAAAGTACACATTACTACCTGACAGGTGCGGGCACACACACGCACACATTCGTGAGTTTTATACTCGCCCCTTCATGCAAGAGAGCTGTGTGTGGACTTGAATTAGTGAGAATGCTTAGGTTTACATACTATGTTTGAAAATTCATTTGTTCATTAGAAGAATAAGGGTCGTTTAGACCACTTGGTCATAGAGGCCGTAACGTCAAATCATGAACAACCATCTTAAAAGCTTAATCTGTTTGGTAAAGACACCTGACTGCTTTTGATACTATATCTGTAACATGGAACAACCTTTTAGGCTTGAAGTTTTACACTCGGTGTAAACAATGCACAATCTCACTATACTTTGTGCTGAAATTTAACCTTTTAATTAAAGAGGCTGTAAGGACTGAACTCCTAACTAGTAACCACTTGTCGACGAGGCTTTGATATCATATCAAGGGATAATATATAGCCCTAGAAGTTTAATTTCTTAGGTTAAAGTCAAAACTGGGTTTATTAAGTCTGAAACAGAAACTGTTATTTTACTGGATTAAACTTGTTGACTAATTTATGTGCTGAAGTGTCACTTGGAAGAAGCAAAGATACGCAAAATATGAGTCATGCTTTAAAAAATTGCCATTTGACTACATTTTGAAAAGAAAATAACTAAAGTTGAGTCATCCCTTACAAAAATACTTTATTTAGCATGGAAATAATGTTTGTTTGCCGAACCCTTCTTGTATGATATTTCCCGTGTTACCATATGTGGACGTTAATAACTACCTTCACATAACGTCGATGATACAGTGGAGCGGTATTTTGAATTATGAGGACATTTTTTTCTCTGAAAAAATATTAAATTAAATTTGAGTAATTTTGTTAATATTTGTTAAAGCCATTTATCTCCTTTAGATTGTAAAACAATTTGAACAAAGGTTATGTTTGATGTGATGACTGGAAATTTAGAATTATTTTGTGAGTGAAGCTATCACGTTCGGTGTTGGATTTCATTTTCTGGACATTTTTGTCATTTTGTATTCTAATACCCATTTTCCTAATTATTGTATCTAATTACTTGTATTATTTGTTAACTGACGTGTCGAGCAGTTAATTTGCTATATTGGTGGTTCATTACATCAACCAAAAAATATATTTGTGAGTTGTGTAAGTCATGTATTTATCACCATATTTTTTGCAGGTCATTCTCCCGTTGAGGGGGAAGGTTCTAAATATTGAAAGAAGGGATGAAGCAACGTTGTACAAAAATGAAGAGATCCAAAATTTAATTCTTGGTCTTGGATTTGGAGTGAAGGTTAAAATCACATTTATGTTTCACTAACTTGCTATTTGATGGAGTTAAAGAAAATAGGAAGGTCAAATACTTCATCCTCATTTTTTTTTGCTTTGCCATGTGTATCACAGAATATGAAGATCAAATACTTCATTTCCAGTGTAGTAATCCAATGAAAACATATTGGATTTGGTTGTCAAGAGAGTCAAACATGGTGAGTAAAATAGATGCCCATGGCACTGTCAATAATTGATACTTCAAAGTTCAAACGGCATATTTCCTGCTAAGATTAGCATTACTTTTTTAGAGTACTGTTCCATGAACTATTTTACTCAGTTATTTTCTATCGTCGTTCCCTTTTTTATTTGATGTTCATTGTAATATTATGATGTAGCAGACAATATGTTCACCATAAGTCACGGTGGTGTATTCATTTTCTATGAAAATGCAAAGTCATCACATACAAGTGATTGAATGCAAGATGTAGTCACTGCAAAAATGAGGTGAGTCTCTAGTCCCTGTTCATATTTATAAACATTAGGATTACTAATGTAATTGGCACATAGAAGTCAGATGTTCGAGTCAAAATGAGATGGTGAAATAATGTCATAAAGTCACGGAAATGCATAATTATTATGGGTGCTCTTTAAAACAAGGTTAGTGTTCAGGTTACTTGATAACTAATAATGACTGATGTGTTGTACGAGCTCTTGCTCTTGCACTATTGGATAAAAGCAAGCCTAATCCGCTTTGTTTTTTCTTTTTTATGAGTCTTGTGTACTTGATGTGAAGAGGCATTTTACATTTGATGATTGTTATAAGAAACAATTTAGGATATTCAAGTATTGTTGAAATAGAACCAAAGTTTGCATTTTCTTGTGCAGAAAAGCTTCAATTTTGCTAGGCAACTTTAAAACATAATTTCTGATAGATATCAATACTTTAGCTACAGTGCTATCTTAAATAATACTTTGCACAAGCACGATTGCGGCCATTATCTGCATTTGTGCTCTTATCCTGGTACTTGATGAGGAGGGTGTGCATTTGTCTTCCTTGTCCGTTAGTTATTCCTTGATGTCCATACATATATAAATTAAAACACACAAGTGACACAGATGTCCTCCTAGTCTAACTGCTGTCTGAAACAATTCTCATCCTTGTAACATATAGATTTTCCAAGACCTTGGGCTTTTGCTCGCTGCTATATTTGAAGGGGCGTGGGCATTTTTGCTCACGACACAACAGAATCTGTTGGTCTCATCTTTCCTAAACAGTAATAGATTAGAGGCTGAGTTAGATGTGTTTGTTGATGTAGCCGTCATTGGCTGATGCTCTTAGAGTTGAATCTGAATGTGTTTGTACGTTAGTCTGAGCACGATGTAAGCCTTGCTGTGGCAAAAGAGTATTGTTTAAATTGTTCGTGCATATGGACAGTAACATGGGGTAAATGTCGCATTCAACCAGCTGCACCTGTGGGTTTAATAATTTAGTTGTGGTTGGATGTTAAACGTCGGTCTCTTGTTTCGTCTACTAATATTGCTAATCCTAGCACGAATAATATACCTATTTTCTTAGGTCAATTGATGAAAAGAATCATGTGTGACCTGGTTTTGCCTATTCTTAATATTTTGTCGAAAAATAGACCGTTCGTCATTATTTGATGTCACAATTTTCCTTCCTTGAGTCATTTACCTTTGAGCAAATGTACTATCACAAAAGAACTCTGGAAATTCACAAGGGTTGAACCTTAACTCGTTGACTATTGTTGTACTCTCTCCATTAAGTAACTGTTGTCCTGTAATTGTTTTACTTTCTCCATCTAGTATAAATTCATATCTTTAACTTTGGCTTTATTTTTCTGTAATGTTGAAAGCCTGTTTTTTCAAAATAAACCTAAGCATAGATGGAGAATGCTGAAGATAACTTTTGATCAAGTGGGGTTGGATCTTATAGCATCTTTGATTCTTTACAGTATTAGATTCTGATATTTTCAATATAAATTCATTAATTTAGGTTCATTGGGACGTGTCTTCATGTTCGGTACGTACATAATTGAATTTGGTAATGTTAGAGAACTATGTGACATCACTACTTTATGCGGTGGACCTCACAAATTGACGAAGACGGGTCCCTGCTCTCTTCAAAGGAAAGTATATTTATCTCTCAAAGGAAATATGTTCTCGATCTTCTAAGGTGACATGTAAATTGGGTTGCAAAACCACTAGAGCCCCTATAGAGAAAAATCACAAGATTGGTAGGAATGAAAAAAGCCCTCGAGCAGAGAAGTTCCTGTATGCAAAGACTTATTGGAAAACTTATATCTGGCTCTCACCTGGCCGAACATAACATAGCACATGCAGTCATTGTGGTGAGCAATTCATTCATGATCCATGGGAAAGCATTTACATGCATTTGATAGAATCTTTTAAGTATTTGAAGACAAGTACAAAAAGAGGACTATTGTTCAAGAAAGATGGGAAACTTTCCATGGAGGTGTATACATATTCTGACTATGCAACAGGTTGATTGTGCATAGAAGATCTACTTCAGGATATTGTATGTTCCTGGGAGAAAACTTGGTGTCATGGCAGAATGTAGTTGCAAGGTATAGTGCAGAAGTAGAATTTCAAGTCATGGTTCAAGGAATTTGTGAGCTTTTATGGATGACAATCATACCAAATGACCTCAAGATAAAATATGAAGCTCCTTCGAAGTTATTCAGTGACAATAAGCCATCCAGTAGAGACATAGTTTAAAGGACACAATCAGTTGGCTTGAGAGCATTAGGTTATCACAAGTGTCTTTTGAACTTGACTGTAAGCAAGTGATTGACGGTATCCGTAGTAAATTCGGTGTCAATTTCAATTTTGGTGTTATTTTAAGTTTTTGTAAAGTTTCGCTTAATTGTACACAAAACTCAAGATAAATTTTATTAAGAGACAAGAAAATAATGTCGTTCATCTGTTAGGCAAAGCAACATTGTCGTACATTTGTTCCTAAATTCATGAGGTAGTATTATCTTGTATTACGAATGCAGCTATGAATGAAATGAATTAATTATGAAGTATGTATTATTGGTTCCATTTGTGCTTCAAATTGGTTCAACGTGATTTAATTAAGGCTTAATTGCAGTTTTAGTCCCCTAACTTTCCCAAAGTTACGATTTTGGCCCCCTAAGGAAAAAAAAACTACAAAACCGCCCCCTAAGTTTTGCACCTGTGAGAGTATTGGCCCCAAGGCCAATTTTGACTTGGTCTACGCTGACGTGGCACCCTAAGTGAGGTGCCACGTGTTATTTATTTTATTTTTTTTTAGCCTTAGGGGGCCAAAACTGCTACAGTTGCAAAACTTAGGGGCGGTTTTGTAGTTTTTTTCTTAGGGGGTCAAAATCGCAACTTCGTGAAAGTTAGGGGGCGAAAACTGCTATTGAGCCTTTAATTAACTATAGTTTTATTTTTTTGCCAAATTGTCTAGTGGTTAGAATTTACCTTTTCACCTTTTAGGTAAATAAGTGAGATGTGTAGGATTTGAACCTCGACCTTGTATATTACAATGCATCGTCCCTACCAATTAAGCTATGATTACAGAGACAATTAGTATAGTTTAAACGAGTCAGACTAATAAAAAAACTATAGTTTAAATAGAACAGAACAAATCGACCAACTATGATTTGAAATATAGTTGAAATATCTAGCCTAAAATATATTCTAGCTTGACCCTAGCTAACACACAAAAAAAATCACGATCAATGCCATATGTTTTGAACATACTGTATCATATTAAATTAAATTAATGTTAACTTATTTAATTATATGATATTTATTTTGTCATCAAAATATATATTTTTGTTTTCTTTAACTTCTCATTTCTCAATGATATTTATATTTTTTGTCGATCAACATTAGATGTAATAAATATTGATAATTATTTTCACTTCCAGAAAAGTAGTAATAAATTATTTCAGCCAATTTCCTTCAAAAAAAAAAATTATTTCAGCCAATTATATTTTTTTTATTTTCTAACATGTGTTTTATTAAAAAAAATCGAATAACAAATATTAATAGTTAGTTGTTTGATTATATTTTGAACATTTTCTCTGATTTTACACTCAAAACCTCCAACTCTTTAACCGTTAACTCAAACTAGTTATTTATTGTAACATGTATTTTTATTAATAGTTTTAACATAGTTTACATTACCACTAAAATCATTTACTAATACAATTTTTTAACTACGTGTAGATTTTTATTCTACAAAAGTAATGATATCTCTATACTTATACATAAGAAAGTATTAAATTTTTTCGTGACTTTTTTCTTTCAATTTTACTCTTTATTAAAATTAAGCCAAATATTTCTTTTGATCTTTTAAGTTTGACAAAAATACTGGATAAATCTTTTAAATTTTTTAAGTTTCAAATTGGTCAAGTTAATAGTTAAAAAGAAAAAAAAAACTAGACTAAGATTTAGAGCAAAGAAAAAAAGTGAGAATGGGAGGCAGAGAGAGAGGCACAATTAGACTAATATTTACTAAATACTGCCCAACATCATTGGTGCACAATTAGTTTACACCGGTTGTGTATTATTCTATGAATGTTATTTGAACAACCTTTTGGTAGGACAACTTGTTATACAACTAAAATATACAAAGAAATTTAGACAGTGACACAAAAATCAAAACAATAGAAAGAAAATAAAAACACAATATAAGTATTAAAGATAAAGTTGTTATAAAAGTTCTCAAAAAATAATTGTTGAAATAATATTTTTTTTATTGATATTAATGTCCCAATGCCACAATTCCATTTTGTTTTGGGCGAAACAATTTCATTTGTTTTTCAAATCCATAAGAGTGCAAGACAATTTGTTGTCAAAAAAGAAAAAAGAATGTAAGATAATTGTTGTTGACACGAAAAAAAAAAAAGACAATTGTTATTGAAAACAAAATATATTGTTTTTTAGAGGAAAATAAAGAATATTGTTATTCATAATATCTAAAATAACTAAAATATTTTGGTGATTAATACTCCATCAAGAAAAAGAAGAAGCAGATGATCGGTTTATAAGTATTTATCATAATAACTGTTTATGTAAAAATTTACGTAACTTATTTCATAAAATAAATAAAATAAAGTTAAATTATTTTGTGTAAACTCTATAAATTGTTTTTTTTCTTCAAGTAATCTGGTGAATATAATTCACTTTTGGTAAGGTGAACAAGTGGAGTATCTGGGGGTTCAAATCCCGATCTATGCATATAATAATGCATGTCCCTATAAACTGAAATATGTTTACGGGACAATTATTTTTTTTTTTTTACAAGACTATAAATTGGTTTTATAATCCATATTCGAGCAAATATAAAATAAGTCGAAAAAAAACTTTTAAATTTTTTTTCACAAACTGTTTTCATAGCCATCTCTAACAAATAAATCATTCTAATCATACCTAAATGGGTAATTTAGCTCACTCAACTTAAAGGGCAAACATCCCTAAAAAAAGTGAAAAGAAAAGGGTAGTGCCCTCCATAATCCCTCCCCCACCCCACACACAAAATCAATTAAATCCATAATCTCTTGTCCCCTTTTCTCCCTTCAAATTCAATCCCCAATTTCACTTTTCAACATTTAAAAAAAATTAAAAAAATCAAAATCACTCTTTTAGGGTTTTCAATTTCTCAACATTCAAAAACAAGAATTCTCCGAAATGGATGGAGCAAGCGGCGGCAGTGGCGGCGCAGAGGGTTCAGCCACCCAAATACCGGCGCCGACACCGATGCAAAACGCGAACGCGCCGCCACCGTTTTTGAGCAAAACGTATGACATGGTGGATGATCCTTCAACGGATGCGATAGTTTCATGGAGCGCTACGAACAACAGTTTCGTTGTTTGGGACCCACCCGAATTCGCTAGGGACCTTTTGCCGAAGTTCTTCAAGCACAACAATTTCTCAAGCTTTGTGAGACAGTTGAATACTTATGTGAGTTCTCTTTCTTCTTTCTCACTCTTTTAACGGTTATTGTAGTTTGTTTGATTGAGTTTTGGATTTGAAGTGATTAGTGATTTTTTTGTGTGAATTAGTAACTCTTTTGATGATGTTTTAATCTGAATTAGAATAAAGTGTTTAATTTACTTTGTTGGGTTTTGATTTGAATATTTTGATGTTTTTGTTAATGTGTGGATAAGTTTGATCTATGATTATGCTGTGGATGTTGATTTGATTTAATGGGTTGTATGCAAAATTTGATTTTTGAACTGTTTGTTTTGGTGAAATATAATGAGTGAGTGGAAAGATGGTTTCACTCTTTGTAGCACCGACATTTATGATGGAAGGCGTGTCTGGTGTGTGTGACACTACACATGATTACATTCAATTAATTCACTATTTTCAAAAAATTTAGCATCGTCAACGTGCTTGTGTTAGTGTCATTTTCAGGGTCAGTGCTTCATAGGTTTCACCCATTCTCACAATCATTTTTTTGGGGATTTGTTAAGCTCTAGTCCCTCTTTATCTTTTAGTGTCATGGTTTTTTTCGAGTGAAATAGATGGTGGCAGTTGAGAGTCGCACGTTTGATAGTGATGTGGTCTGAACTGTGGTTATTAGGGGGAGACAGGACAACCTTCGCCGTACACACTGATTTGGTGTGGTTGAATTAGGTCTAAACGAAATTGTATGAGCGGCCTCAACTGAACCGTGAAAGTACGGAAATTTACTTCAGCCTTCAATTAAAATGAAAGAGATAGGGTGGGCATTATTGTTTTTGTTTCCTTCTTTCAAAAGAATGGAGAGACTGTAAAAATCAAATTTAATATTTTACCCTCCTGCATTGTCAGCAACTAGATGGAGCAGAAGAGGGAAATTTGACAAAGAAAGCTATTCTCAGGTTAATCAGTTACTTGATTATGGTTTATTGATCCATGCATTGTATATTCAATATCAAAGGCGTATATATATTATAGTATGTAAGGTATAAACCTAGTGAATTACTATGAAGAGGATTTTAGGGTTCTTAGAGAATTATTTGCTATGAAGCTGGTATTGGCTCTGTATTGTGAGGGACATGTTTATGTCTTCTTCTCAGCAATTAAAACAATTTATATGAAACAAGAGCTTTCAAAGTACTGCTATCAGTATAATGACTATATTATGTCCTACATTTTTCAATATTTGTAAGAAGAATGATGAAGGTGACTTATGATGCATAGACTCAAAACGAGTATCAGATACAGTATGTATTCAATTTGGTGATACGTCGTTTCTTGAAAAATGTAGTTTATGATACGATAGGATGTGTATATAATAACATAGGCTTCTCTGCTTTATAATTAACTGCTTTAGGAAGATGGTATGAACTTTGCAATGATGTGGAATTGATCAGTTACTATAGCTGCATAGAATGCATGTTTTTATGTAGCATGAGGCCGTTGCTTTCTTACTTTTAAGCTAGTATTTTTCTTATATTTAGAGGATAAGGCTGCGTACAATACACCAAAATGGTGGGACCCCTTCCCGAATCCTGCTTATGCAGGAGCTTTAGTGCACCGGGCTGCCCTTTTGTTAGAGGAATGTAATGCAGCCACTTGCTTGATATGAATTAATCATAATTGATTGTATCAAAACACTAAGACAGCAATAAGTTCTGTTCTGTTTTCCTTGTGAATCAAAGCCCAGTTGATTTTGTTATTGGCATTCGTTAAGGATTCTAATCTACTAATTTCCTGAACACTCTTGGGTGTGGAATGAGTATTTTATTTTTTAGTTTCTAACCTTCTCTGCAGATCAGTTTAACACAAAACTTTAGCTTTTTGTTATGGAAAATAAACTTTCTTGGATTCAACTTCTGGCAAATTCATTGATACACTTAGCTGATTGACATGAGCTGCATTACTTCATATTCCATTTATCTTTTGAACCTTATCTAAGGTTACAATAAACAGATAGTGGTGTAGCTCAATTTATCCTCAGGCTCAGTTTGTGGACATATGATTTTTGGGATGGCATGTCTATCTGAGTAAAAAATCAGCACTCAATTTTGGTTGGTAGACTGATATACATCCTTTATGGGTTCGGTAAAACATCTGCATCTCAAATTCTTCTCTCTTCAAACCTAACCAGAATTGAGTGTGTAATACTACAGCTTTCTTGCATCGTTTAGCCATATTGTTGCACATCCTTACTTGTCTTCTCTCTTTTTAGTTTGTTTGTGTACGAGTCTTTTAGTGTTTTATATAACTCGGAAGTTGTGTGTTTTTTTACGTTGTGTTTGACCTCCTTCTTACTATTTTTCCTATAAAATTTCAAACAGGGTTTCAGGAAGGTCGACCCAGATCGTTGGGAATTTGCAAATGAGGGCTTTTTGAGGGGTCAAAAGCAATTGCTTAAGAGTATTAGTCGAAGAAAACCTGCCCATGGTCATACTCAACAACAGGCTCAACAACCGCATGGACAGAGTTCATCAGTAGGGGCATGTGTAGAAGTTGGCAAATTTGGCCTTGAGGAGGAGGTTGAGAGGCTTAAAAGAGATAAGAATGTTCTCATGCAAGAGCTTGTGAGGTTGAGACAGCAGCAACAAACCACTGACAGCCAGCTGCAAACAATGGTTCAGCGCCTTCAAGGAATGGAGCAACGACAACAGCAAATGATGTCATTCCTTGCCAAAGCCGTCCAAAGTCCTGGTTTCTTTGCTCAGTTTGTGCAACAGCAAAATGACAGCAATAGGCGCATAACTGAAGTCAACAAAAAGCGTCGGCTCAAGCAGGATGGTATTGCTGAAACAACAGAGCAAGCTACCCCTCCTGATGGACAAATTGTTAAATATCAACCTATGATGAATGATACAGCAAAAGCAATGCTAAGGAAGATCATGAAATGGGATACTCCGCGTGTAGAATCTTTCAATAAAAACCCTGATAATTACTTGATCGGCGATGGTACTTCGCCATCCAGTGCAATGGACAGTAGCAGCTCTACAAGCTGGAACTCTGGAGTAACTCTTCAAGAGGTTCCTCCATCTTCAGTGCAGTCTACTCAAATTCCAGCAGCAACAGGGACTCAAGGACACATCCCCTCAGCAGAAAAACCTGAAATTCTATCTGTACCTCAAGCTGCAGCATCTGCAAATGTAATGAAGGATGGAACACATGCAGCATCGACTATTCCTACTTCTCAAGCAGATGTTATAATGCCTGATATACCTTCAGTACCAGATATTGTGCCAAGAAGTATTCTTGATATACCTGAAAACAATTATATGGCTCCCGAGACAGATGATGGATTTATGGATCCGAGTTCACTTGGATCATTATCCATTGATTTGGATTGTCTTTCACCCGGTGCAGACATTGATGATTTGTTAAGCAATTCTATTTGGGATGATCTTCTGCAAACTCCAATTCCAGAGGATTTTGAGGCCAACATTGACGAAATATCCAGAGGGAATGAGGTGCAGCCAACAGAAAATGGATGGGACAATAATACCCAACCCCTGGATCAACTAACAGAGCAGATGGGTCTTCTTTCTTCTGATGCCAAAAGAATTTAATCGTCTATGAAATTTGTATTGACCTTTCATACTGTCCAAGGTAATCCCTGGCCCAAAAAATACACAAGTGATGATGTCTATAATATAATTACACCTCCATTTGCTCACCGTGAAAGCTTTTCGTTTGGTCTTTGTGTGCTTAATTTGTGCATACTGTCACTTAAATCTAATTTTCTTTTTCTGTGGCATTGATAAGTTCTTTCACTTCATGTTGAAAACGAGTTATGAACTTTTTGGCCTTGCCATTGAATCCTCGTTGAGTGTTCATCGGTTACCTGATCTGTTCTTCCAATGTTACAGGAAATCTTTGGAGTTGAACATATGTGAAATATATAGTGCAGTTTTGTCCCCAACTTGATGTTTCCTTGGTGATGGGAAAAATGGGAAAAACAAAGATATTTGTAATGATCACTCGAAGTGTCTGATAAGTGCACATTCGTTCTTGCTTTGAAGATTTACACAAGGACAGGAACATTGGATGGCAGTTGCTGTTGCTTTGAACATTACTCTGTTTAGTTGCTGGCTGTTTCTTCTTATGTAACTGATTTGTGATGTTTCAATTGGTGAAAAATAATGAGATAAAAGAGAATGGAATTGAATGTCACTAAATGGAGTGGTACCTAGCGATACTTATTTCACCCCCACTATCTTTTTTTTTGAAAAATTAAATCAAATTTGGAAGTATGAAATGGAACCAAATGACTGTTTTCTAATTGTCATACCATTTTGATCACATTTATATGTTTAGTTGGTATCAATTGTCTGTCTAAAACAGGTATACACAGACATACATCTATACACATTTCACGTGGATATTTTGGAACCAATTAATATTAAAAAGTGACGGTATGGTTAAACATTACACTGAAAGTTGAAATTATTGACTACATATATCCAAATTTATCAAAACAACCTATGATATCACCACCAAAACCTCACCTGTCCAATGAATTCGAAGTGATCACAACACATTTTGTCAACACTCTCAAATCTTTCTTCAATCATTTCCCATTCTCGCATTCTTTAAACCCTATTTCAATGTGTTTTTTCTTCTAGTAAAAATCAAGGTAAATGACACAGGCAAGCTCTAGAATTCTAAATTCTTTAAAATTTCACAATTACCTCATCCAAACACACTCTAAGGCTTTCCTTACCAAAACCTCAAATTCCATGTTCTTCTCATAGTTTCCCTAACCAAACCCACATGCCATCATTGATTTCAGCCCATCCTCTCATGGTATCAGAAACCTCTCAGACCTTGAAAAAGTAGCAGTACTTGGCCATGGAAATGGTGGAATAGTGTACAAAGTTCATCATAAGAAGAGTAATTCCTTTTATGCATCTAGAGTTTTACACTTTTATCAAGATGGTATTAGATTTCACCAACCACCAAAACTTGAAGCTGAGATTCTCAAAAGGGTCGTTCATTCTCCTTATATTGTAAGGTGTCATGCAGTTTTTTACATTCCAACATATGTAGCACCGGCGCTTCAGACTAAAGGCCTGTCTGGTGAGTGGTGACCTTAGTTTTGTTATGGAATATATGGAAGGAGGGTCATTGCATGATATCTTGCAACAACATCATAGGCTTCCTGAGGAGGTGATTTGTGTATTGGTTAAGAGTGTTTTGGAAGGGCTAAACTATTTGCATGGTATGAACATTGTTCATAGAGATATTAAACCATCAAATTTGCTTCTGAATGAAAAAGGGGAGGTGAAAATAGCAGATTTTGGAGTTATTGATGTGGTTGAAGGTAGATTTGAAGCAAATGATATGAATGCAGGTACATGTGCATACATGAGTTCAGAAAGATTTGATCTTGAAAGATGGAGTGGTGAAAATGCTGATGAATTTGTTGGTGATGTTTGGTCATTAGGTGTTGTGATGTTGGAATCTCTTCTGGTTCTGGACCATTTTCCTTTGATTGATCCTCAACAGAGACCTGATTACAATTTGTTTTGGTGAGAGTCTAGAGATGCCTGAAAAGGCTTCAGAAGAGTTTCAAATTTTGTCAGGAGGTGTCTTGAGAAGGATTGGAAGAAGAGAGGAACAGTTTTGAAGCTTCTGCATCACCCTTTTGTGGAAAGAGACAATTGTTGTTCTAATAAAGGGATGAGGGATTATGTTCTTTGTGGGTGAAGTGAAGGTCACCAGATTTTGGTTTTGTTCTTGTTTTCCAAATTTTGTTTTGAGGGTTTTAGCTTTACACATAGGCTTTTATTATTGGGTTAATAATGCTTTTTACACATACCTGATATATGTCATTTCCGGTTTTCGTCCATATAAAATTTTCGATTTGATTTGCATCCTTGTAAAACTTTTTTTTTTCGAAAAACACCCCTCCTCCATCCAACTTATCAAATGCGCATATGTGGTACTGACTTGGCTTTTTTATTTTTAATTGTCCACATCAGATTTTATTTTTTAAAATATCTGAGAATTAATTTTCAAAAATAAAAAAATCAGAAAAATATTCAGATTTTTTTCCAAAAAATTTAAAAATCGATTTTTTTTTCAAATATTAAAAATATCAGAAAAAATATTCGGTTTTTTTTCGAAATTAAATTCTTTTAAAAGATTCTGAAGTTTAATTTTCAAAATAAAAAATAGTTAAAATTAGAAAAAACAAATTCAAAATTTTTCAAAAAAGTCAGATTTTTTTTCCGAAAAAAAATATTTTTAAAATTTTTTCTGCAAAAAAAAAAATTAGAAAAAATTCAGATTTTTTTTTTCGAAAATTTTATTCCAGATTTTTATAAAAAATTTTAGAAAAAATCATTTTTTTTACGAAATTTTTGAAATGAAATAGTTCAAAAAATATAAAATTTGGAAAATATTTTTCGTAATAAAAAAATTTCCAGAATTTAAAAAAATAATTCCGTAAATAAAAAATTTTCTAAATTTTCTTAAATTAATTTTCAAAATTTTTAAATTATTTTTATTTCTAAATTAATATAAATGAATTTATATTATAATTTTAAAAAAATAGGCACAAATGCCACGTGTACCCTTAAAAAAATATAATTAATTATACAGTCAGCACGCCACATAAGCATATATGCACAGTCAACATGTCACATAGTGTACCAAGTCTATAAATATGCACGGTTATATGGGGGAGGGGTGTTTTCTGGAGAAAAAAAATTATGAGGACGGAATCCAAACCGAAAATTTTATAGGAGCGAAAACCGAAAATGACCTATATTAGAAGGGTGAAAAGCACTATTAACCCTTTATTATTTAAGACCAGTATGAAAGAAATTTTGAGTTAAGCTGTTCATTTTAGGGGACCAATAATGTGACATGTGAGTCAAAATCGTTATGAGTTTTCTTGCATATTCGTAATGTATGAATAGTTGTATTTTTGTCTTTTAAAGTAAATTACGTCAATAATGTGACATGTGAGTCAAAAGTGTCATGAGAATGTCTTGCATAATTATAAAAGCATGTCAACAATGCTTATAATGGCATGTGTATGAATAATTTTGTTTGTCTTTTAGTGTACCTCTTTGGCTATGAAAGAAGAAGTGTTGTAACATATTAAGTAGAAAGCAAATCAAATAAAATCTTGTGTTTTAAGTAAAAAAACCATGTCCTTCTAAATTTCTACTTTCTGAAAACTCTAGTTATTATGTTCATATCATTAATTCCTCTATAGAGATGCAATCTACACTCGCCTCAAAAATGAGGATTTTGTGTTTCAGAAAACATCTGACTATTAATCCATACTGCGGTTCTCTCTATTATGAGATGATAGTTTTAATTGTTAGTCTATGTTTGAGATTTTTGATGTATGTGGATGGCTGTTTGTAGTCTCATTTGACAGTTCAGTTAAGACTAATATCATAATATGTGAGGCTCTCAGCCAGCGTGGTATGAATACAGTGAATAGTGTTAGCAAGAGACACTTCTGTGAAAAGAGACAATTGTTGTTCTAAAAGGGGAAGGGGGAGCATGTTCTTTGTGGGTGAAACTCACCAGCTTTTGAGTTTTGCTTTGCTCGTCTTCCAAATTTTGTTCTGAGCTTTTTAGCTAGTACACTTCGGCATTTATTTTTTTTAGATCATTGTGACAGAAATTTTGAGTTGGATTTTTGATTATGGCAGAGAGGATTTTACTTGCCTTGGACTTTGAAGTTTACACTGACAATAATTTTGTAAACTTGTTGCTACATGCTGATGCCAGGCAAGGTAACCAGTAATTAGTTTCTGGCTCTGCATAGAAGGATATACTTGATTACACCCTTAATAAAGATAGCAAAAAGGTTCACAATTTTAATAGAGGATTCCAAATTTGATTTACCTAAGCCACATTTTAAACTAGAAAATGAATATTGTAATTATAATCAAGGAAAAACTATTTTATTTCGTATAAAATCTTTAAAAATGAATATCCTATTTTTCTTAAGTTTAAACAAACATTCCCCGCAACCTCCTTTTCTTTAAATCAAACAAATATCACCGATAATTTTCATCATAAACCTTTCTGTGAAATTCCTTATTCATATCAAATAAATATATCATACAGTACTCGGATATTTATAGACAGGTAAAACATCCTGTCAAAAAATAAACAGGTTAAATATAAAAATACAAACTCACATTAAATTAAAATAACATAAATTTTGAACAGAAGCAATGATACTGCATACATTAAAAGGACACCAACTTCTCTACAGACTATAAAAGGCCAAGGGCAAATGCATTGAAAGGCACCTATGCAATCATCAACTCATCATGTTCTTCCAGAACTATATATCACTCGAAATTGTAGCATACCCGAAATGCTTTCTATCAGTGCAGCCTAATAACTCTTATCGGAAGAACACAACCGTAATCGCTGGATAATTAAACAGAGGCAGGGTGCTTCAAGGTGACAAAGTTCTATTCCAACTACTTCGGTGGAGTAAAATTCCAATTCTTTGAAATTTCTGTGGGCCTATGGAGATGACCACCTGCAGCAAAATATTTAAGAGAAACAAAGCTCAAGTCTCAGGCCTCCCTGGTCAATGTAAAGAAGGGATATGCTCGTCTATTATCTAAAACAGGTAAACAAAACCAAGCAAACAAGATAACCGTACTTCAAAAGAGCAATACATTAATAAAAACATCAACAAATGAAGACGAAATGGGGCGGGGCAAGTTGAAAACATTAGCAAAAGAAAAAATCTAACTAAATATCACAGTACAAGGTAGACAATCATCCTAGTCCAATGCTACTTTCTTTCATAAAAACATTAATACCTAGAGATCTTGCAAGTGACCAAACTAGATTTCAGCGTTACCATGAACATGATTTGTTTTTGAGAATTTATCACTAGATAATATAACAATTATATCGACCAAGCTAAAGGCACTGAGTTCTGTTTGTTAATAGGTTAGCAGTGAAGTGGAGAAATAAACAGCAACTTGGAAACATATGTCAAAATGAGAACTGTTGTGACAGATGCCAGAGTTGATAATCGAAAGTGCATGCATGCATACAATGAGAAGTGTACACCGGCGCTATTATACACATATTTTTTTCAACCACATTTAGAATGAGTTCATTTAGTTTCAACACCATAAAATGTTTGGTTATGAGCAGGGACTAAAAAAATAGCATCAATTAACTTAAAGCCAGAATCAAGTAAGATTTAGCGTCTCATGTTTAAATCAGTGGCAACAAAATGCATCAAAATAATGCTGTAAAATATTGCAGAGATCCCTGAAGATAATTAAGATACCCCAATAAGGTGGTTAACAAAATAGATATACTAACCACCTCGACCTCGACGTGATACAAGGTGAATCCGAGAACGAGGTCCTTCAAATTTCCAATTATCTTCATCCAGGGATTTAACCTCCTTGTCAAGTGCAGCCATAAGATCCGACTTTAGCACTGCAAAAATCAGAAATCAGAATGCCTAAATACACGAGTTATGTGAAAATACAGGAAAACCAGCCAAAAGAATGCACACTAATTTGGTTCAAAACCCACATAGATGCTATTTAAACAAAACTTCATTTTGGCCCTACATTGTTTTGGTAATCATGATTAAGATTTTAAGTATTCAACACACAAGACAATACAAAAAGGCCTTATTGATATGAATCCTAACAAAAACAAAATTTAAGGCTACATAGTACTAGTTCAAACCTGAGAACCCCTAAATAATCTGCATTGAATGTTAATCAAGTAACTGTTAACAATAATTTTTTAGAAAACTCCGAAAGGTTAAAGTCTATCCTCTTTTCCCTCCCCTTTGTTTCTCCCTAAATCCTTGTTATAGCCTGAAAGAGAACTATTCATTAACTTCACCATAAAGGTAATACGGTATCATAAGAGTAATAAGGTGGTTGGGAGAGGAATGTCGAGGTTGGAAAAATCAGGGATGGTTCATACTAAGTTTTTATATCGGGCCTAACTCAATCTTACAAAACCGGATTGTCAAGTGAGGGATGCCACTCTTTATAAACTCTAATCAGGTCGTATCCTTTACATATGTAGGAATTGGTTTTTCCAATAGTTCAAATCTAACCCATAACATTACTAACAAATAACCACTCACATATGTTGTTAAAAAACAATAAACCTTCAATTTAATCCCTTGAGTATCACTCTCTAGTCTCTCCTACCAAATTGGATCCTCTACAGCTGGCTGGGTGGTAAACCCAACTGCAGAGAATCCAAATCCCTCTCCTACTTAGGGCCCTTTTGGATTGCCTTATTTTTTAGATTATGAAAAATAGCTTATGCAAATAAATAAGCTTTTAAGTTAGTAATTCATAAGTTCTCACAAACGAAAATTGTCTCTTCATAAGCAGTTTTTTCATAAACTACCTTGACAAGCTTATGAATAATACACAAAAGCTTATTTATTAGCATAAGCTCAAAAATAAGTCAATCCAAATAGACACTTAGAGTATGTTAACAACTTATGACATGTTTATAAGCTGTTCTCAGCTTATTTTCATAAGCTATAGCTTATACGTAAATAATTTCACTTTATTTAGCACTTATCATGAATAAGTGTTAATCTTATAAGCTACAAACCAAATTGTTTATCCAAACAGAGCCTTAGTTCCTTAAATATATGAAAATATATCTTATCAATTATAGTACTTTAGAACTACTGGATTCATACCCGTTTTGGAATAACAGCAAAGTTTGAATTTTTAACGAAGATCAAAACAAATAGAGAAGAAAGAAATCAAATTGAACGAAACCCACAAAAAATAACCAACCTAGCATGGCTTCATCTTTTCGCTCTTCTGTTGAAATGTGATCATAAGGAAAATGAAAATCGTCAACGGAAACGGCGGCGTTGCTCATACCTCCGACTCCTCCGCCGACGACCGCCGTCGTTGAAATCGATGAATGAGCCGGTGATGAACTGTTCATCGTTCGTTCTTCTTTTGAATGGAACACGACAAGACAACGACGAGAAGAGAATCTTAAGTGGATCCTCTCAAAAGTAGCAATTTAAAAACTCATAGTTTACGTTAAAATAACCCAAATAAATTTCAAATTGAAATAATTACTTTTTTATTACATTACATTTTTTAAATTTTTATTTTTATTTTTTTTAGAGCAATTTTGTTTTTTTGAATTTGTGTGAACAGAAAATTTAATTTTGAATTTAGTATTTATATAGGCATGTATTTTTTTTTATTTTTTTGACAAGTGTATTTATTAAACTTTTCATATTAGTTTATACTATTTTTATGATTTTATTTACTATTGTATATTTTTTTATAAAACCATAAATATTTTATCTTTAATTTTTTTTGGTGAATATCCTGTTTTCAAATTTACTTTCATGTTTTGTGTTTTATTTTTACTATCACCGTTTTAAAAAATTATAGATTGTATTAACTTGTGTCCTTAAAGCACATGTTAAGAAATACAAAATATATATATTCCATTAAATTTTATACATTTAATTCATTAAAATATTTAAGATTAAATTAATGCACGTATTTCAATAAGTTAGTATTTCTATATTTGAGTCATTAACTTGTGTCTTAAGGCATAAGTTAACATTTTCCAAAAATGATTGGCCTACGGAAAGTTAATGGGGTAGTTTTGGCCACCCAATTTTATTTTATTTTGAATAAGTTAATATATTTTTGGCCACCCAAATATTATTTTTTTGAATAAGTTAATATATTTTGTAATTAGATACCACAGCACAAATGAGTTTATTCATCAAAAACTAATAGAAATAGAAAAGTCAAAAGATATATACTTGTGTGATGGATATATTGTCTTATTTCGAAATTTTCAATCTCTTAAATAATTACAATCGAGAGCTTTCTTAACATTAAAATTGTCAAAATAGCACATATGTAAATTTTGACACCCTCGTATTAAAATTTCCAGCTTCACTGCTGGACCCAATTAGTTCCATGTAACATCATATAATGGTGAGCGAAGTTAACAATTCCAACTTCACCTACTATCCACCTCACCACCGTTCAACCCATCTGAAACATATCTTCATAGTGCAGAGCACAGCTCAAGCAACATCATAATCCATAATTAATATGTAATAATCAGATTTATAGTGATGTGTTAAATATGAATTCCCTGGTTTCTCTATGTTTGCCAAGGGTTTACATTTAATAGCAGTCTAATTATTTATATCCCTAATTAGATGCTTATGAATTTTTTTTCTATCTCAGAATTATATATATATTTTTCAAATAGATATAGGCTTTCAATAATGTTGAGGGTGGTTACTGGTTAGCGCGGGAAATAATGTTTTCGACTGGGTTCCTATCTTGTCCCTTGACGCATAACTCATTTAGAGAGACTAACCACAATTAGAACCTACAATCACAACACAGCAATTAGATTTTGAAACAAGACAACAACAAAAACCATATATAGATTAAAGAACTATCTCCATGTTTTCTTCAAGGCAATTGCATTATTTACTTGCTGAACAAATGCATTTCAGGGTTTACTTCATAGATTGTAAGTAACTTGTTAATATAGATGACTTTGCAGTTTAGGAGTCAGGATTTATCTTTTGATTTGTTCAACAGTTATACATCTGTTTCTTCCAGCATTAATATTCAGAAAATTCTTCATTTAATGACACATGTAAAATTCCACACATATGTTGTTATCGATTTTTTCCTTCATATCCATGCAAACTTGCAGGGGACCCCTTTACTAGTTTGACCTGGTCATGTAGACCTATAGGTTTCAATTATTGGAAAAGAAAACCAGCAATCCAAGAGGAGGAAAAATTGACTTTCCTAAATCGAGATATTGCTAAGTGTTGGAAACGCCACTTTTGGAGTTGCAAATACAGATAAAAAAGGAATTAAATATTTGTTTTATTAAATATGAACAAGTACATAATTTACACAACAAGCAGGATGTGACACATCCTTAAAATTCCAAACACCAACATAGAGAGGAGAACATACCGCCCTTAACAACAAAGACAGGATAGAGCAAGGGATTTCCCCCACCGTGCACGAAACCAGATGAGACAAAGTGACAAAACCTAGTTATTCATGAGATCAGGTAAAACATCACTTGGTGAAATTATCAGCAAGAGAGATTTTGCGGCTCAGTAAATACTGCATTTGATTGATAATGGACTAAGCAGCAACAATGATGATGATGATGAGAAGCACGACTCCAAATATCACCATAAGCAAGCACGCCTAGATAAAAGGGGGAAACAACAAACAGTGAAGAACATTTGAGATTGACAAAGAAAAATTACACAAAGCTTTAAAAGATAAAAGAAAAAGGTTTGATGAAAAAATCTACCTGAACTCCCATAATTAGAAAATTGAGCTGAAATTACTTGTTACACAATTCATCCACCAAAACCTCACACCCCTGCCCCCAAAACAAATCCCTTTCTCCATATAAATAGAAATGGAATGCATTATGCAAACCGAGAACCATACTGAATTAAACCAATGGCTACATATTCTATTAGGTTTAGTTGTGTATGACCCCTTTTTAATCCTAAAGTTATTAACTATATGCTATGTAGGCTGTAGCCTTATTTAAGTTCAGTAAAATATGTGAGGAAGGTTTCAATTGACTAAACAATGGCATCTATATCCACTCAAGAATTCCCACACCTAAATTAATTTGGTGGGAGGAAGAGGATACTTAAAACCAACAACCCAATTATAAAAACAAAATTTATATATACCAAAGATGAGCTTGATCTTTGTGTCTTTGAAGCTTGAACAAGTTGCGATTTTGCCTGGGTAGTGGCTTCATGAGAATTCTCAATGTTGGACCCAATATCATCTACAAAATGAAATTCTTAACATCAACTAACTACTGTAAAAAAAAAACATCAATTAACATAAATTAGTCTAGACCGGTAACATTAGAGTTGATAGAGGATGCATAATTGGCAACAAAGAATAAAAAATAAAGGGTGGGAGGGGACAAATTACCAATCATTGCTCCTTGCTCATGAACAAGCACAGCAAGATCTTTGAAGATCTCATTTACTTCACCTATCTGCTGCTGGATTTCTTGAATGCCTTGTTCTCTTTCCTCAATGATAGCCTCGTTGAAGGAAATCTCATTATCTAAGGATATTACCTCCTGTCTGCAGAACGAATAATGCAGGAGCTAAGAAACTAAAACAATCAAATGGTTAAATTTGAAAAGTGAAGTTTTTCATCAAATTTAATTTCATCTGGTAGAATACTGCCAATGATCATGTCAACAAATTTTTCTTCAAAAAAAAAATCATGTCAACATATTCTTCGCGCCAGCCAGAAAACTTAAAAGAAGTCACCTTATGGTATCAATTCCATTTCAGCCTAATATAATTACATATAAATAATACAATAGGTCAAATTTAAGAAGCAACCTTTTGAGAAATAATTGATGTTGAGTTTTTCGTCAAATTTAATGATGCATGAATCCTTACATTTATTATGTTGCTGAACCACCAACCCATACCAAAGAAAAGGACAGGAAGTGCATCGATTATCGCCTCATAAATTTGCAAATGCATGACTCTAACATTTGATCTAAAATTACATTCAAAATACTGTTTTATCACATCATATATTATATTGGAAACTACTTATTATCATCCGAAGTTTATGAGGAAGGTATAGATCTCAGTTTTTAAAATAAATAATATCTTGAAAATGGATCTGCAAATCATTTCAATAACTATAGTATAAGATACAAGAAATCACCTTCTGGATTCCAAAAGAAGGGCATGCTGTTCTTGACTTTTATCGGAACTAATACCTACTTCACTGCCTGTATAGCTGCAGGGCGGAAAGAAAAGCCCGTGCTATAAGTATTGCACAATTGTATGCATAGGTAATAGAAACTAGTAACACAGCGCATTAGCAGTCTTGCCCTTTCGACTATTAAACTTCAATAACATTGGTCAGTCACCTGGATGGCTGAACTTCATGCGGAACAAAAGGAGTGTAAGCTGTCTCCCTCTCAGCTGCAAGACGTTGTGCCTTCTGAAATTCTTTCAACACTGCCTGAAAATCTTTCGCCAATTTAGCATCTGCTATCTTCTTGGTTGCCTGCAAATACAATAAAGAAATTGAAGATCTGTTCTCATTTTATTTTAAAGTAAAAAGAAAAATAATTCAAGATCACATCACAAGCAATAAACAACTAACAAAACATGGTTATTAGTATCTTGCGATGCATATGAGTCGTGTCTCAATTTAATACAAAGCCCTATTGTGTATCTATTTTTAACATGAATTTCATCTTGAATCCCGATTCATTATGATCAACTAGATTCACAGAGAAAATCATGATCTATTCTAATGAACACCGCCTAAACTCGGAATAGTCATCCACACTTGGTCAACTTTGTACAGTGAGCCACTGTTTTTTGTCATTTGGACCCTGTTTGGGTAAACAACTTAATTTGCAACTTATAGCAAAACACTTACCAAGTTATGTATAAGCTATTTCTATAACAAAAGATAAAATAACGTTATATGGTTTTCGAATAAACTATTTGTTTTCATAAGCTATCTTGCAGAGCTTATGAAAATAAGCTGAAAACAACATATGAACATGTCATAAGTTGTTTCCATTGGTTCTCCCAAACAGTCTCACAAGTGCTTATGCGCTTACGTTAGTAGATAAGCCCAAATAAGTCAATCCAAACAGGCCCTTGTTTTGTGACATGAATTTTGAATATTTTTTAGCTTCATCGATTATATATAATCTTATAATTTTGATATGTCACTTGTTTTTACTTTAAAATTACATATTTTTATTGACGATGTATCTTATGATTCATAATAAGTTTTGATTACGATTAAAAAAAAAGGTATTCCATTCAAGTTTTGAATCTCGATTTGATAACCAAGCAACAAATATTTATTGCACAAGCATGGTTCTATCACAGTTAAAAACCGCAATTGCAATCACAACTTAACAACATCTTACTTGCAATTACAGTCTCATCAGCAGTAATCATCCTCAATTTTTCACAAAAATAAAAAAATTACAATGCAAATGTAACCACCACTGCAACTGTAAGTGAAAAAGCTGAACATAAGATTCATTCAAAGACTAATAATATTTTCACCTAAACCCTCGGTCAGTTTTCAAAAGAATAAACTATCAATTTAACCCCTGAACTATCAACTCTCTCCATTTTAGTCCCTAAACTATGATAAGCAGTCCCTAAATAGCATAAAATTCGTGAGTTTAGTCCCTATAATATCCATCAATTTAGTCCATAACATCTTAGATACCATTATATGTGCATAATTTAGAGAATAAATTGACGGTTTATCACACATTCTACGGATTGAATATGAAATACCATTAAACTTTGATTAATTTGCACATGCAATTGAAATAGAAAGAGATAAATAGAAGTAAAAGCTTGAAACTGACATTAACATCAGCATGATGATCAATTTCACTAGCTTGTTTAAGCTTATCCGACGTATCCTTCACCAATTGTCCAATATTAAGTCTCGTCTTGTGCCTATAAAAACAAAATACCAATGAATATCTTAAAATTGAAGTAACTAACAAAATTTCCGATTCAGCGATAATGAAGAGTGATCTCTCACAGTTTCTCGCGGAGTTCGGGCGTGTCTTTAGGAGTTCCGAGAGTGTTAACGAGTCTTTGAAAAGTGGAGACGGCGGTGTTGATCTGAAATACGCCGGAAGCAACCGCTTGCGTCGGGTTTTGTTTGCCGTTGATTAGGTTTCGCCGGCCGGATTCTAAGTCTTGAAAGCTCATTGTGATGCAAGCGTATCACTGAGTTTCTAGAGAGAATCGGTGAAATTGCAATTGGAATTTGGTGAAATTGGAGGAAGTATTGGAATGGGAATGAATGTGTTGTTGGTGAAGAAGAGATGATTGAAATGATGAAACCAGACTTTGGATTTTCATTCTCGTTACGTCCACGTGGACACACACAGCACACGTGGCACTCCATGTATACACAACACCAAAAAAAATATGAACAGAGGCATTTAATTACAAAAAAAAAACATGCAGAAAAAGGGAATTTTTTTTAAGGGAAAAAGCGCAATTTTTTTTTTATTGGAGCTCGAACCTCAGAACTTGCATATATTATATATTATTCATACCAACTTAGCTAAGCTCATAAGGACGGAAAAAAAGTATTTAATGGCATGTTTGCCATTAGAACATAAAACATGAAGAAAAAAAAAAAGCTCTTCTACATGAACCATCTTAGGTGGTATACACCATTTTACACCCAAACACATTTGTGACATGTGACAAAATATACATTGAAAGAAGTGTTGAAAACAGTGATGATTTGATGTGAAATTACTAAAATACCCATAACATATGAGGTGTACATGAAAGGTGTATAAAAAAGAGTGTCTACTATCTTTAAAAAAAAAGAGTTATTCGTCATTTGATTTCTAGAACACACAGAAAAAACAGTATCAACAAGGAAAAGTATGCATGTTCCTTAAATCAAATGTAGAACAGAAGTGTCATACCCAAATCTTTGACATAATATCACACTACTCTCATATGTTCTTTGACTCGAAATATTCTTTGACTTTTTAAAGAAAATTTAAGCAATATTTTAAAATACTTTTTTTTTAGTTCGATTTAGGGCCCATTTTTTATTTTATTTTATTATTAGTCTTTTTATTTATAGTTTCTTATTTTATTTAATTTTCATCTTTTATTTTTATTTTTATCCTTTTTGTTTTATTTTAGGTTATTTTATTTACCTTTTTTACTATTTTGTTTTATTGGAATAGATTTAAAAAATTTGTCCAAGGTCCAATACGCCACAATCAATTACGCCACAATCAGTGGCAATAACAAAGCCAGTCGCTTTTCTTTCCGTTTCCACCAAAACGCGTCTTAAATCACCTTTAAAACCATTTACCAACAAATTCAAGTCTCTTAATCAAGTTCCCTTTTTTAAAAACAATTGAACCTTTAAAATCAGAGAAGAGAAACAGAAGAAAGACACGGAAATCATCCAAAAAAACCTGCAACAGTTACATCAAAACAGAACACAAACACAGCAAAACCAGTCACGAAACCACAATCTCAAAATTTCCAGTAACACGTTCATACCAAAACCACAACACCCAAAAAACAACACATCCAGTAACAACCAACAACCAGATACAATTCAAAACCACAGTCACAAAAAGCCACCAAACCAAACCGATCGTGAAAAACAGTCGCGAATCCAAACGGCAAACACAAACAATCCAACCCCACAAACAAACAAACCATAAATCAATCTGATAGCCAAAACCAAATCGTATATCCGAATCTGAACATAAACAGATCTGGATCCCACAGGTATAACCCATTTTATTTTATTTTATTTTTTAGATAGTTCCTTTGATTTTCAAAAAAAGAAAAGAAAAGAAAAGAACGAAAAAGAAGGGAAGGAAAAGAGGACGAAAAAAATAAAATAGTTATTTAGGTTTCCGGCATGGTGGCGTCGCCGCCCTTGGCCAACCGACGGCCGGGGCCGGTCGGCGCCGCACCGGATTCCCCTCCGGCGAGAAAACTAGAGATAGAAGAGAGGATTTTCAGAAAGAAGGAAGGAAGAGAGAGAAATGAAAGAAGGAAAGAAATGAGAACAAAATGCCTTTGGCCTATTTATAGGCCTCCTGGATCCTACGTGTGTGGATGCATGCTTTAGCATGCACCCTCGCATCCCAGGCCTTTTGATTTTAGTCTGATGGCTTGTAAGGTTGTTTCTTTAGATCAGATCAGGGTCACTGATCAAATCAATGGCCCAAATCTGATATGTTTGACCCACGCGTTTTTAAACCTTTCCTGACCCAGCGTGTTATTTTTTTGCTCCCTGCACCCTTTTTTTCTCTGCTTGCACCCCCCCTGCATTTTCTAATCTTTCTTGCATTTTATTTTCTTTTTATTTTTGCATTTCATATTTATATTTATTATATCATTCAACATTTTTTTAATTTTGTCATTTATTATTTGTGGATTTAGAATGTACTTAGGTCATTGTAACTATAAATGAAAAAAAATCATGCATGTGTAGTTAGGTTAGTTTTAATCCAAGCGAAAGGGGTTTCATTTTGATCCAACGTCATTATGAAAATCCCTCGCGCTTTATTTTATTGTCACGTTAATTGTTAGGTTTTAGGTCATATGTAAAAAAATCAAAAACATTGAAATAATAAAAAATTCACAAGAACTCTTTTCTAAAAAAAAACCTTGATTTTCAATCAAGTGATTTTTCCTTTTATTTTCTTAACAAAAACTTTAATCCATTTTAATCATATTTGAGTCATTTCTTTTAAAATAAAAAACACTAAACAATTTTTATTTTGCCATTTGTTTACTTTTAAAGCCTTTTCAAAACTAATAAAAAATACCCAAACAAATCATTCGGCTTTTTCTCCGAATTACGTGGTTTTTATCCCTCACAGGTACGTAGGTAAAAAACACTCGTCTTTTCAAATCAAAAAATAATAATAAACATTTTCTTCCTTTTTACTCATCACTTTTATCCTTTTTTAAGCAAATAAATTATAACCAAATGATAAATAAAAACAAGAGGTTCATATGGGATACTATAGGCGTTTAGGGTGCTAACACCTTCCCTTTATGTAACTAACCCCCAAACCTAAAATCTTAAAAATAGTGGGTTATTTGAACTTTTCCCCCTTTGCCTTGGAAAAATTAAAGCTCGGTGGCGAAATAAAAATTTGTGAATCAACGCTAACTAATAGCTTGATCTCCGAAAATCACCGTGACAAAGGGCATTTATATTAATAATTTTGAACAAGAGGTATATTTTTTTTTTTTTTTTTTGGGTAAGAGGGTCAGGAAAAAAAATTCACAACACGATGACAATATTCGAAACGTTTCAACTCTCTTCCAAACGATAAAAAAGGGAAATCAAGTCTTAGTCTTTGATTACGCCTTGGTGAAGGCGTTATGGGCGAAGGGGAGTCTCCCATGTTATTCCTTCTAGGTGAATTTTGAAATGTAGATTCATCATTGTTGTTAGCATGTTTTATATCATCTCCATCGTTGTTGATTGGATCATGATCACTTGATCGATTTTGAGAACCTTCGGGTGGGAGTTGCTCCAAATGGAGGGTGGGGGTACAGATGGCAATTAGATGCCAAAGTCAGACAATATACTAACATATAGCACATAAGTGTGGTAAGAATGTGATCATAATTGAGGGAAAAAAGACCCCTTATTTATGACATTGTGTTATGATGATGTTATTATCTTTGCTCCTAGATTGTTGTTATGAATGACCTAGAGTTTATCTTATTGTTTGTTGGTGTTAAAGGCGGTGGAGCACGTAAGTGTTGTTTTACTCTTGGCATGAAGACGAGATAATCTTTTGAGATGGTGTATGGGATATAACTTAATGTTGTTCCAACTTGGAAACACCTTAATTGCTTCTCATCTTCTCTTTGAAATAAGTCCGCCCTAGTTTTTTCCTCTCTAGGTTTTCTCTTTCAGTTTTGTCATTGAGGGGTGGTTTTGAGTCAATTTTTGACCTAAAATCATCTCTCTTCATCCTTTTTTCTCTATTTCAATCTAAATAAGTGATTTTTCACATAGATTTATGTTTTTCTTCGTGATTTCATTATCTGAGTATGGTGGTGTGTTGTTCGTCGTCATGTGCAATGTTGTTTTATTTTCTGTTTTGTTGCGTTGTTCATTTGATTCATATTGAAGGATTGATTATTCAATCAAAGATTTGGGCGTCAACATTGCAGATCCAGAAGCATGGGTATTTCAATCACTTTAATTTTATCATATATTTCTGTAGGCACTATGCCGCCATATGTATTAACTTGGATGATGTGAGTTTATTCGCAAATTCATCCCTTATATTTTTAACAGTGTTGAATGACGTAGTCTATTGATTTAAATGAATGAATATCATTTTATTTTTGGAAAGAAAAAAAAAACTTAGTGTTGCACCATGCTCAATTCTCAAAATATTCAATTAGAAAGTATAAACCACATGATCAATTCTCAAAATATTTTTTTGAAAAATTATTGTTAACAACTTTCATTTGAAGTTATTTTCTAATTATTTTTAGATTTTGGTTGTTTTAAACCATGAGCAATACATACAATAGTGTTTTTAAAAAAAAAAACCCGGTATCCAATCCAAGAATCAACTAATCTGAGGGGACCAATACCACAACCCACTTGTGGGGGCCCTATTTAAAGCCAGAGCAAACTCTGTATGGACTTAGCCCACCGAAATTGGCACTAGAGCGAAACGAGCCTGAGACCTTTGGAGGAGCAAACTCCAAGATCCCAAGCCAACCACTTGGCCAACTCCAAGGCTCTGTTTGGATTAGTGGTTTGAGATGGAATGGAATGATATTCCATTGTTTGAATTTTTTAAAAATGGATGGAATGAGATGGAACATGATGGGATCAATACCATTCCATTCCGCCCTCTCCTCTTATTTTTCTTCCCCTCCAATTTGGGAGGTATGGGATGAAATCACTCATTGTAATTAGTTTATTACTAATATGTCCCTTCAATTTTTCAATGATCACACATATATCTATTTCTAGCTCGCTGTTCTTTATCATCTTTCCATTGACCTTCATATAACACACTCTTCCCACATTGTCTCGTTGCACGTAATGTCCTCATATCATTGATTTACCTTTACTAATTAACGGTATTGGAATTTTTAGGATAATATTAAGGGAAATTTATTTGATGACAATAAACCACCTGCATAAGATTTTTCAATTACTATTCTGCTTTTTAAAAATCTGTGCATGTAAATTGATGGAAAAGAATACAAGGTTATCGGTTCTTTTATAATTAAGTAAGTTATTTTTAATTGATAAAAATAATTTATATAATATTAATTCATTATATTCTATCAATTTCAATGTTAATAACTGAAAGGAGAAGAAATTAAATATAAGGTGAAAATTAGTTATTTTAATAAAAGGTAATATGATTTAATTCTACATAATATTGTTTTTTAAACAGGGGTAAAAATAGAATAAAAAAGTTATAATTTATTTTGTTCCGTTCACTTTTCAAACAATGGAACAAGTAATTTGTTCCGTTCCGTCGTATAATACCCAAAGAATGGAATGAAATATTTGTTCCATTTCGTTCCGTTCCGCTCCATTCCACTCTATTCCATTCCGCTCCGCTCCGTTCTGTTCCGTCAATCCAAACAGAGCCCAAATGGGTTCATACAATAGTGTTTAAAGTGATTATTTTCTACAAAATAATTAAAAAAAGTGGTCTCTATTATTATTAAGAGCTTAGATAAGTTGAACTCTGATTCATCATAGTGAGAATAAATCTCAAGATTGAAAAAATGTTTATAAAAATATTTTTCTTTGGTAGTTAGACGAGATGACAAAGTCATCATAAACTCACACACACAAAGTGGAGGTACCGGAGTTCGAACCCCAGTCAGAACGTCCAGTCTAACAATTTCGGCATTTTAACTAGTTAAGCTAGGATTTACGAGACTGTTTAAAATGAAAATTATGTAAAATGAAACCACATAGATCTATGGTAAGAAATTTAAAATGAAAATTTTGATTTAAATTTTTTGTATTCAACATATTATAACCTTAAAAAGTAACTTTAACATAAAAGTCATCGATTGTTTCTATTTTTAAATTCTTAGCTTGCAAGATAAAAAAAATAAAATTTATGGATTATCTCTTCAGTAAAAAAAAGAAATTTATACTTGAAAAAAAAAAGAAAGAAATTTATTTATTTATTGGTATATACCGACGTTGGTGTCGGGACAGGTGGTTAATTCACGTGGTTTCGTGCTTAACACTTTTTTGAAACGTAGAAATCCATGGTACTTACTCACACGCTTGACTCGTGCGATCAATCCCTCTTAAATCTTCTTCCATAAACAAACAGTTTCTTCTTCTTCTTCCACCTCTCTCTATCACACCACAACTTGCTCCCTCCACCCAATTCACTTTCTTATCTCCATCTAAACGCTTTCCGATCACCACACAACCCTTCCGATGTCGGTGAGTTCTCTCTCTCTCTCAATTCGCATTCGTAAACGTTTTTCTTGTTAGGTTAAGATTTCTGATTCATACAAGCAAATTTTATTATTTTTATATATCAATATACCAATTCATTTTCAAACTAAATTACAGAGCTTGTTTTCAATTTCTGTTACGATTCTTGTTTTCAATTGAGAACTATTTAAAACTGCTACGTTTTTTCTTGGTTTTAGTTCTATTTTTATCATGTTTGATTGAGCAATTTTTTTTCTTCCGTTTTCTTTAATTTCTTTGTTACCTTTTTTTTTCTTTTTTTTTTAGGCTTAGGCTTAATTGCATGTTTGATCTCTTATGTTTATTTTAGTTTTCAAGTTTTAAATGTTTCAAGTTGGTCCCTTACGTTTTAAAAGTTTCAAGTTGGTCCAAAACGTTACTCCTATAAGAATAAGTTAGCCCCTTCAGTCACATAACGATTAAAGATTCGGGTTCACAATATGGTTGATGAAACTTAACTTATTTAGAAAATCAGTTTTAAAACATTATTCTAATTTTTTTGTTTTATTAAACTCAATATCATGTCGCGGAATGGACTAACTTATTCTAATATGAGTAACGTTTTGGACCAAGTTGGAACATTTAAAACGTAAGGGACCAACTTCAAACTTTCAAAACATAAGGGACCAAATTGAAAACTAAAATAAACATATGAGATCAAACATGCAATTAAGCCTTTTTTATGTGAATGGGATGGTGGAAGTGTTCATAGGTTGTTTGTAAAATTAGGAATATGATACTGAAATGAAATGAAATGCTTCATCAATCTGAAAACATTTAAGGTTGTGTGGTTCGGTTCGGTCCCTAGCTAGATATGCATGTTGGGGATACACAACCTTCTTTGGACATTTAAAGCAATGTAAATTATGTAATTGTATTTGTACTGCGCCACCGATAAGTATTCAAGTGTTTGGAGAACTCGCCCTTAAAAGCTAGCCATCACGTCGCGAGGGTAGAATCAATAAATTTAACTACTTCACTGAGCAACCCATACTACCATAATACCAAAGTACCCGTTGGTAGTAATTAAGAGAGCCGTGTGAAACATGATATAAACATTGATTTTTCTTTATAGGTGCTGATCTTTTATTTACTGTTTGAGGATTTTTTGTTATGGAATTAATTGGAAATGATATCAAGTATTGAATGGTGAGAAGCTGGAAATGGTAAATTACATAAGTTGAAATTAGAATTGAGACTTTTACATCGTGGTAATATTTTCTTGTTTATAGTGATTTTGATTATGTTTTCTTATATATAGTGAGGTAATTAAACACATAGCATGATAGCACTAAATCCTATTCATACTAATACAATACTTGACTCTCAATTAAATAAGGAGTGATATCATTAAATATAATAAAATATGAAAATAACTCCAAAGATATTACTAAGGTACTCTTTTTATATTGTAAGATGTGATAAAGATTTTTTGAGATATTCTAGCAACTTTAAAATACCAGGTGTATATGTTGTCAATAGCGCACTATAGCGGAATAGCATAGCGGTGGTAGGGTTTGGCACAGCGCTTTTACCCCGCAGGTCGCCTTCAGCAATTGTGGTTTTAGCAGCCGCTAATTGCGGCCCCATGCCTCTATCGCGTCCCCTACGGTGTCCACTATTAGGGTTTCTGGGTGAAATTTCTTAATTCCTTTTTTAACTGTTTTTTTTAAGAGTATAAATGTCAATTCAAACCCTTTTAAGGATAGCGTTGTATTCTTCATTCTGTTATGTTATTGTTCACATACAATTGTTATGTTCTTCTTCTTACTATTAGTTCGGTTCTATTACGTTTTTCCTCTCTTTTTAAGTTTTATTGCTTTGCAGCTTAGGTTCTTTAATTATTAAGTATGATGGTCTCTTTAATTTTGTGAATTTTTTGATTTTTGAGTATTTATGTTTACAATGTACACTGATTTTTAGTCATTGCAATAGCGGCTATTCTGCTATCCACTAAAGCATTTTAGGGGGTCGGTGCTACGTGGCGTTATCTTGGATTAACAACATAGTCACGTGTCTGATTGTGGAATAATTTTATGCCTATGATGATGATATGATATCGATAATATCTTCCAAATAAAACCGTGTATAATACAAGGAAAGACAGATATTACGACTTATCCTTTTAAAGAGCTTACCTAAAGTTATGATCCTAGCCAGATGATAAACCTAAGGTTTTTACCTCGTTCCTCTTTTCTTGCTCCTGTTTTTAAAAGGAACACACATGCGCGCGCCTACACACACTCACTTCTATCTCTTAATTATGTTATGATTCTTTTAACTCGGTATCATCTTTTCTTGTCCATGTTTACCTGTGATTTTATAAATTTATAAGTAGTAGTTATGAGAAGCAATTGTAGATGCCATTATAGCATACTGATAAGAAATACTATAAGGGCATTTTGCTTTGATAGTCGGTATAGATGAGTAATATGATTTGAATTTAGGTAGGTACTCATGGTTTTAGACTTTTAATAGTTGCATTCTTTTTTATTTTCCAGATAAAAACCGTTAAAGTCAGCAATGTTTCCTTGGGAGCAACCGAGCGGGACATTCAAGAGTTCTTTTCCTTTTCTGGGGACATTGCATATGTTGAACTACGGAGGTCAGTTACCGCACTTAGTTTTGTACAGCCACTTCTCTTTGAGTCCTTTCGTTTATAAACTTTGTTATATAACAATTCCTAATTTCTATATATTGATACAGTCATGATGAACGATCACAAACTGCTTATGTTACCTTCAAGGATTCACAGGGAGCTGAGACTGCAGTGTTGCTATCGGTAATTCACTAACCATTACTTAATGCGCTATCCTCCCCAAATTATAACAATTTTACTAAATTATATTTGTTTTTTTTTTTGAAAGAGAAATTATATTTGTTAACTACTGGAATATTGACTAGTCACTGATGCATATTGGAGTATAATAGGGACTGATGCACGTTACATTTGTTTTTGTTTTTTTGGTACAAACACGTTTTATTTGTTTTATTTGGGGGGAAAGTGAATAAAATATTTAATGTTTTAATGAAAAAAAATTTTTGCTTTTGTTACAATGTCATGTAATTTGTGATCGGAGGAGTATATATTAGTAGGGAAATGCTAACTTGTAAGTTAAGAAACTAAATATAGAAGTATTTTATTTGAAATTGTGTATTCAATATCTGATAACTTAAAAATTTATCTTTTCAATACAAAACTTGTCTTTTAATTCGCTTTTTTAGCTCCTTAACTTGTGCCCACAAGTTAGCATGACCCATATTAGTATTATCTTCAATTCATTTTAACAACCAACTGTCCTCAGAAATCACTATTGAGAGTTCAAGTTAGAACCATCTAATTTGTCGTTATTGTTCTCATAAATCACTATATAGAGTTCAAGGTAAAACTACAGGATTGGGTCATGTTCCATAACGGATTACATTGACCTGAAATATTCAGCCTTTTGGGAACATAATGCAGTATTAACGGGTTACATAAAAAAATCATTATATTTGCTAATCATGATGTCCCACATGACTGATACTCTTATTAAGAAGTCTTTCACTATTCTCTCTGTTTGTGGAGACTTATTGGAAATGCTTGTTGTATTGACTACTGTGTTGCATATTGCTAGAAACTTTTCCTTTTACTGCTTTGGATAGAAACATCTTCTAACAATGGAACCGCCTCAAATTTCAATAGTCCTTCAGTACAAGATTGAATATATATGGGGGAGTGTGACAGTTTATTATACAATCTTACTGATGCTAATATGAGCTTGTGAATTGCGACGCATGCTTTTCTAGCCCACTAGATGTTTCCTTCTAGGTGGGATTATTTGTTTGTGGTAATTGGGAAGATTGGCACCTATGGTATGGGATGTAGGACATGCCTCTGATTGTATTATTCTAATGTAACAGTGTGTTTGAATGTAGCTATATCAGTTTGTGTTATGTTTGTCTTTGTGAATAAGTTTGTTTAAACTGCAATGCATAAAACCAAATATAACTTAGTTTCACATATTTCAGGGAGCAACAATAGTCGACCTGTCGGTTACAATAACTCTGGATCCAGATTACCAGCTTCCACCTGATGCCCTGGTTTCACCTGTGAGCCTGTCTTAGACACTCTATAATCTTTATTATGCAAGTAAGTAGGCTATTTCAGCCTTACAAATATGTAAACTTTTGCAGGTAAGTGAAAGTAAAACTCCTGGTGGTGCTGACTCTGCTTTACGGAAGGCAGAGGATGTAGTCTCCAGCATGGCAGCCAAAGGCTTTATCTTAGGCAAAGATGCTGTCAACAAAGCAAAGACTTTTGATGAGAAGCTCCAGTTATCATCGAAAGCCTCAGCAACAGTTGCATCTGTTGACCAAAAACTTGGGCTTAGTGAGAAAATAGGTGCTGGTGCTTCAGTTGTGAGTGATAAAGTTCGAGAAGTGGATCAAAAGTTTCTGGTTTCCGAAAAGACAAAATCAGCATTTGCAGCTGCTGAACAGACAGTCAGTACTGCTGGTTCTGTCATAATGAAGAATCGCTATGTACTTACTGGGGCCTCTTGGGTAACGGGTGCTTTTAACAGGGTTTCTAAGGCAGCTGTGGAAGTAAGTCAAAAAACAAAAGAGAAAGTGGAGAATGCAGAACAGCAAGAGAAGCGACAGGTTG
>Ga0228710_1000463_pt1 | contig 51051 bp, 27 predicted proteins | sample MedpolnodulmetaG_FD_177995 | JGI IMG/M metagenome (GOLD analysis project Ga0228710, IMG submission 177995) | Root nodule microbial communities from Medicago polymorpha collected in Santa Monica, California, United States - pink nodules | ecosystem: Host-associated > Plants > Roots > Nodule... | reverse complement strand
TTTCAAATCTACATTATAACTATCCTTAAAAAAAAAAAATCAATCAACATTATAACTACTCCACTAAAACAAAATACATTTTGAAATGATTTTAGCTCATAAAACCCGTGCGGCGCACGGGTCATCAATCTAGTCATCACTTACTCTTAAAGCTTATTAGGTCTAGCTTACCACTAAACCTAATTTTTTCCCTCTAATCACATCTTATTAATTGCTAATCAACTCTAAAATTATTTCCCTCCTTAGGTTTGAATTTGAATTTTAAAATTTTGCATTGCAATATGTTATTTTTCCTATTTTTTGTGAGCATTAACTGAGCCTTAGTGATAGGAGTGTTTGTTGGAACGTCATATACAAAAAACAACATGGTAGCATTTGTTAAGCACATCCCACTTTCTATGCATTTATTAAGGAATTATTTTAGCTTAACACAATTAGCTTCCGGTTTGAATTTCAAAACATAAACTTCTGTTATTCCTCTCCCTTGAAATACCCCATGCACCCTAACACATTTATCCACTCAGCAAGACGTTTAGCTATTTCCAAAGCAACTGTACGTAGCTCTTCACCATCCTTACCATTTATATATACATGCAAACCAGAAAGAACTGAGACAGTACCCAATATGTCTGGTCGAAATATCGAAACTTTGTTGTCCTATCATTGCTTAACCGGTATGTTGTTTGTTCTCATTGATAAGATTCATCTGTATCTTTTTACTCTTTGATTACGTTTTTCATTTTAGTGTAATATGGTAAACATGTCCTTTAGTGAAAAACCGTGTTTCAGATCTGGACAAGGCAATTAACAAGATTTTTGGATAGGTGGCCAGTGAAAGTGTTTTGTGGAGGCGTGCGGGTTGTGTGAAGGTGGCTGGGAAAAATGATGTTATTTATGTGAGTTATTACCAATTAGACCTTGGTGGCACAATGGCTTTTTTGGGTATGGACTTCGCAAGTTATTGCTTTTTTTTGGATGATGTTATTTTCTGGTTTAATTTTTAGTGGGTTGTATCATGTTCCAGAAACTCTATTCTGTTGTTAAGTTGTTGATTAATCGTTTGATGCTTCAGTTATGATTGTAATGAAGTATCAGTTGCAATATTTATCTAAGCCTCCAGAGTTGGTTTTTTCAATTGGCATTTTGTTAATTTTGATGCTCATATTTCGAGTTTACAGTTTTATTGAATCAATCTTATATTATGGTCTTGCGATATTGATATGTACACTTGATTCTAACTGAAACGCACCTTAATACAATAAAGGTGTAAAGGATTGGATGCAAGTGTTTACTCATCTTACTTAAACGATATTATTATATGCACACCTGCTAACTATAAATTCTTGGTCGTTCCTATGAAATAGGAGGCTCGGTTCTATTTTTTAAACAGACTCTAGTAAAATCAAAATACAATTCTTTTTGTGTAGCTAAGCTTCATTAAAAAATCAGAATCAGAAGAGCTTTTAAACACGAAACAAAACAAAATAAAACTAAGTGAAAGAGAGGTGAAATTTACCTAACGGTGTCGTTTGGAATGTCACTCCTACGTCGTAGGAAATGGGAAAACGAATGGTTTATGCGAAAAAGAAATAATTGTGTTGTCACTCTTTCAATGAAATATTTTTTTCAAATTGACTGATTAAGTGATTATTCAAATTGACGGTGGTTTAATAGGATCAAATTTATGTCCGGAAAGTGAAACTAGAGTCTAGAAAAAACTCATACGTGTACCGAAGAAAAAAAATTAACATATAATTTTTTAATTTAAGTGGGGGTGAGTATTATAAATTTTTTTGAGCTCATAGTTTTTAGAGGTTTGGTTTGGTAGTGCTTCTTGCACTCCACAAGATCCGGCTCTGCTCTTCATTAACTATACATTGTTTGCTTGACGGTGCTACAAATTAAAAAAATTAATTTTATATAGTCAAAGTTAAGTATTATCATATGAGTTTGCATCATCCTGAGTTTACATCAACTGTTCGTGTGGTTAACTGTGCAGCTATCAAGCTTTTGTTTTTATTATTTTGTAAAGAAGTTATAAACAATCCACATCCGAGATATAGTTTGGCTGTTGTGAAATGCTATATATGTTGGGTTGAAACCAATTTGTTTGACATAAAAAATAATTTGAAATAAAATCATAGCTCTACCTTTGTATTGTATAATCCATTTTATAAATTAAGCTCTTCCAAAATATATGAGCAAACTCAAAGATTGTGATATTATCAATATATTAAATATATTAAATTAGTTGTTTTGAAAGAATATCTGAATAAGTTGTTTTTTATATGTTTCATTTTTAGCAAATTTGATATCCTGAACTTGCTGTAACATATACATGCATTGTTACTTTTAAAATTAAGGCAAGTTTGCACGCTGTGTTATAATGTGTGTTGTTGATTTTCCACTTATCTTGGGAAAATATCAATGAATGTTTAGCTTCTTTCATGAAAAACAATGGATAAGAGAGATGGCCACGTGTAATTAATGGTAAAGATATTGATGTTTGATGTGACATCTAATGTCGTGTACGAATAAGTATTTTTAAATGTGTAATTCTCCCTAACATATGCTAAATTGTATTTAATAACCGTTTATATCTTTATTGTAACATGTTTGGTTGGTGATATGATACTTTCCGATACGGTAGCTTATGTGACTCCAATAAATAAATTTTGTTTATGTAGTTTGATTTTTTAAATTCCATTCCAACGTATTTCGTTTCATTGTATGCCAAACTACTCCGGCCCAAAAGACTCGTGCGGTACACGGGTCGGCATTCTAGTTAGTTTAATGATAGTCTAAGAATAATGGTGAAAGACAATTTTTAGAAACTAAATTTTTTAGCTTGTGTATAAGTTAATATTTTCATGTAACCTATAATTGATCTATTTATTTCTCAAAATTGTGTAATCATATTTTTACATGTTTGACTAGGACATGGACTCTTACGTACACTTAGTTAAATCATATATAAATGATTTTTCGTAAATAAAAAATAAAGTTACAACGTTCCTGGTTCGTTTTAAAACATACATAGATCTCTATACATGAAATTTGTGCTTGTATAATTTTGAGATTTAACCACAAAAATAGGAACTCAATTTGTACTTAATTTTATTCAAAATTTAGATCTATACAATAAAAAAAACATTGTTTTTGGTGTTCATCCCAAACTCTAAAAAAATAAAACGATATAGAATAAAATAAACTAAACAAATCCGAGGTAATTTCAACACAAATCTTAAAAGAACTAACTAACAATACCAAAAGTATGAAGATATCAAACGTAAATAAAGGTAGTAATTTCATGTCTGCTTAAAAGAAAGTAAATGTACTGCGTACTCATATAACACATAAGATAGCTAAAAATAAGAAGAAGAAAAGTAAAACATAACTAGAAATTACATATAGACTAGACTAGAAAATCAAGACTAGAACAATTAATGAGCTCAAAGCTAAACCTCCTACCACCTTCAAACTCTTCATGCTTTCTGCTCCATTCTGGAAAAGAAATAATTGAAGGCATAAATTTCAGAATTTATTTGATCCAATTAACATAAAAACTACATTTTATTAATGTAACAAAATCAATAATTTATTAATTAACATAATAAAGTAACGAAAATATATGAACAAAACCTTGAATATATTTGAACGTAATTTTTTTTTTTGAATATATTTCTAAAAAAAGCCAGATGATAAAGATATATATAGAAAACAAATAACAACAATAAATAAATGATATGATCATTATTTATCTTTAACACTATCTCTTGTTTTTATGGTAAAAAAATATAATTTATTTCAGACTTATGATGTTATTTTTTATTTTTCTTTCCTCAATTAACTCTGAGTTAAACACCATCCCTTGGTAGGGTGTTTTGGATCGGTTTTGAGGTAAAAAAATCTTTCGGTCAAAAATAAATCGATCAAATCCAAGGTCGTTTTTTGGATATTTTATTAAAAATCAAAATTATAAAATCATTGATTATGTTCGAAATGTATAAAGTAGTAAAAATACAAACTATCAATAGACTAATACAATGTATAATACTAATACAAGAATAAATAAGTATTCAACTAGGTCGATTTAGATCGAGTTTTAAAAATATGATTCGATTTGATTTTTACAAAACATAAAAATAAAAAAACAATTATAGATCTATAGTTTTATTTTAGATCGATTTAAATTTAATCATGTGGCACGCTTGACGCACCATTTGGCTTACGGTGAAAAAAAATACATAAACTCAACACAAACACAAGTAAAAACATGCACATGTTGTACAAAACCAGCATGTTATATTTATAAACGACAAAGAAAAGAGGAATGAGAAACTTACATCATCCACCTCAACAGGTGAATTCGACAATGTTGGTGTTGGTGTTGGTGCTGGACCACCTTCCTTTTTTGGTGGAGGTGAGTTTTCTGGAGCATGAGTGGGTGAAGATCCTACAGGAACCGGTGCCGGTGCAGGGCTAACAGGAGCTGGCGCCAGAGATGATACCGGTGGTTTAGTTGTCGGGGCAGGTGCAGTAGCCGGAGAAGGAGATGGTGTCGGGGATGAAAGTGGAGCCGGCGAAGGTGAAGGGGAATAACCTCCAACTTCGGCGAAAACAATGCAAATGCAAATAAATGCAAAAGAGAAATCAATATAACGATCCATTTTGAAAAATTGAAATAACGTTGTTTTGTTTTTTGAGTTGCAATGTGATGAGTGATGATGAAAGGTTTACGGTGATAGTATTATATATAGGAGTTTGATTGCACTATGATCATGCAATTTTATGACCAAAAAGGAAATTTTCGGATTAATTAGGGTCGTTGATTGGGCCATTAACAGCCGTTGGATGACTCACTCCGCGTTTTTCTATCATCAATTTGTGTTATAATTGTTTTTTAATAAGGGAAATGCTAACCGGTGCCCCCGGGGCACTGGTTAAGGATACTAAAAAGGGAAATTATATAGTAATTATTGCATTGAAAACTGTGTAATTAATCCATAAATAAGTCAACAAAGTTTCCTTTTATGGTAATAAATTCCTTTTTTTGTATGCTTAACTAGTGCCCCGGGGGCACCGGTTAGCATGACCCTTTTAATAATAATAACTAAAATCACTCATGTAAAAGGAAAGACAGGTCAATTAAGAATGAAAAAGAAGAGATAAAAAAATAAAATAAAAAAGGAATTATAGATTTGATTTTCTCAAAATATCATTTAACCACATCAAGTGTATTTTTTTACTCTTTTTTTGAAGAAATCAAAATGGAATATATATTAACAACGGGGTGGGCCGATCCTCAGCACAAGGTGTACTAGAGGCGCCAACCCGGCAAAACACAGTAACAACAATGTATCATAGAGTATAAATACAAAAAGGTCAATCGATACCCAGACAGTAAAACGGGTTCGACCACCAGGTTTGTGTACCGTGCACAAAAGTGATATTATTGGCCTTAAGCCACCACAAGGAGTGATATTTTGCTTTATCTAGTAACTGGTCTATGGATGTTTCAGTGTTATTGAACAATCTGCTATTTCGTTCATTCCACACCAGCCAAACACACAGAAGCCATAGTAATTGAAGGAAAGAACGACGAGCCTTTGTGTAACCTGAGTAATGTATAAATTGTTGAATATGATCAGTGACATTGTCTGTATCCGCACCACTTACGCCAATCCAAGATCGAATATGCTGCCAGATGGCACCAAAAACGTGACAATGAAGGAACAAATGGGATGTGGTCTCCTCTTTCCCACACCCCGACACGCACCTAGTGTCTGTGACCTGAGCAATACCGCGCCGTTGAAGATTGATTTTAGTTGGTAACCTATCCTGCAAAAGCCGCCACGCAACAATGGATACTTTGTGAGGGACCTGCTTATGCCAGGCAAGATTTGCTGGCGCATCCGGAGGGGGGGCAGCCGTGTGTGTCAGCGCATGATACGCATCTCGAACCTTGTAACCTTCATCTTTGTCAAGCTCCCATTGCCACCTGTCAGAAACATTTTGCTGCAAGACAACATTAGTCAATAAAGTCCTACACTCCTCTACCAGCTCCTCCTCCCACACCCACAACCGTCTCCTCCAAGTCCACTCCTCCCTACCGTCCTCCCCATCCCGATCATACATCTCCGCGACCGTGCTTAGCTTATTTGTTGTAACATCAAATAAGCGAGCAAACCTCCTACACAAGGGAACCTCACCTACCCATCTATCCAACCAGAAGTAAGTATTTTTCCCATCCCCTAGGACTTTCGATACCCTCTCGGCAAACCAACCCCCCTCAATCTCACCCACTCCATCCCTAATCTTCGCTATCTCTCTCCACCATGGTGACACACTCCGGCCCCCAACCTCCAACCTCCCTGCCTCCTCACCATATCTCGCCGCCAAAACCCTATACCACAATCCGTCTCGCTCCACCAACATCCTCCAACACCATTTGCCGAGCAAGGCGATATTGAATTCTTTCAACTGCCTCACCCCCAAACCTCCTTCCTCCTTCTGTAAACAAATAGATCTCCAAGCAATCCAGGAAATTTTTCTTTTATCCTCACTCCCTCCCCAAAAATTTTTGTTAAAGATAGATTCAATAAGAGAAATGATACCTGATGGAGCTTTGAAAAAGGAAAGAGCGTAGACCGGAAGCGAAGTCAGGACAGATTTTAGAAGAATTAAACGGCCCCCATAAGATAAGAATCGACTTTGCCACCCTGCCAACCTAGATTTAATAGTATTTATCACAGGTTCCCAGAAACCCAGCTTTCGAGGATCTCCTCCAATCGACAAACCGAGATATAAAAACGGAATTTTGCCCACTTTACAGTTCAATAAAGATGCCGCCTCTACCAACCAAGATTCCCATATATTGATGCCAACCAATAAACTCTTATTGAAATTCACTTTAAGACCTGACATGTCTGCAAACAGTGTCAACACTGCCCGTAAAGCTCGCACATTAGCCCAACTTTTTTCACCTAACAAGAGTGTGTCATCCGCAAATTGTAAATGAGACATCACAGTCGAATTTGTCGAGCCAACCCCATATCCCTTATACAAATTATTATCCACCGCCGAGTTCATTAATACAGTCAATCCCTCAGCCGCCAATAAAAATAAGAAAGGGGAAAGAGGATCCCCTTGTCGCAGACCCCGTTGCAAGGGAAACTCATCTGTAGGACTCCCATTCACCAAAATTGAGGCTGTGGCTGTACCAACGCACTCTTTTATCCATTTTCTCCACAACACTGGAAACGCCATTTTAGTCATAACCGTATCCAAGTAACTCCAGTCTACCGAATCATATGCTTTTTCAAAGTCTACCTTAAAAAGCATAAGTTCCTTATTCAATTTTTTCGCCTCATCGACCACCTCATTTGCAATTAAGATGCCATCTAAGATTTGTCTATCTTTCACAAACGCTGTCTGAGTCTCTGATACAACCCGACCAATAATCCCTCTCAACCTATTCGCCAACACCTTCGACAAAATTTTATAAAGACATCCAACCAATGCTATTGGTCTAAAATCATTGAGTTTCTGAGGACTGTCAACTTTTGGAATAAGAGCTATAAAAGTAGAATTTATACCTCTTGATAACTTGCCGTTCCTGTGAAATTCAATTATAGAGTTTCTGTGTATTTTTTTACTCTAATTTATTTTTACTAAATAAAGAAAAACCATAATAATTATAGATTTGATCTTCTCATTAAATTATTTGATTGAATATTAAAAACACGTTTATAAACGATTTAATATATTACCATAAACATGTCTAATAATTTATTTGATTGAATATTTTTTATAAAATGTGTTTGCACACAAAAATGTATATCTGTACAAGTATTTAAGTGAATGTATGCCTTTTTTTTAAAAGGTTTAAAGACGTAAAAACAGACGATTAAAGTATAAGAAGTGTCAAGATTGAAGAGATTAAAAAAAATTAATAATCGAAGAAACTCAAAATTATCAATTACATAAATATGACCAAACATTGGTGTCTTCGAACCAAGAGAAAAAAAAATTATGATCAAATTACATACAAAAGTCACTCATAAATATACGAGAGGTTGAGTACTCCGGTGAAAGAAAACACCAAATAATTGTGATGATTCTAAATTACGCAAATACATGTCAATCAAATAACAAGAGTAAAACAATTATTTTTTATTACACAACTAATTCCTAACCACGATAAAACATTCATCCATAATTTTTGAAAACTATACAATAAAAGAATAAATGAGTAGATGTTTCATTCATATCATAATCAACCATAAAAAAGGTGCGGATAAATTTTGCATCTCTCTTCGTTATAAATTATATTTGGTGGGAGGTCGGTTGTGAAGAGTTCTCCAAACAAACAAATAGATCTTTAGATGAACCAAATTGTTCCAATTAACCATATATAAATGGGAATCTAATACATTTTAAAATTAGATATCAATGCATAAACTTCTTTAACTGAATACATATGGTTAAAATTATGAATCCAAATTCAGGTGTCTTCAACATTGTCATGCAAAGAAATGTTAGATAATAAAATCTTTCACTCGTCATCAACTAAGTCTCCCAAATAAACAAAGTTCTTCTACAACTCCAACAACCTCCCTCAACCTTAATACCTAATATCATATCCTTCGCACTAACATTTTTCTCCAATGATAAATTAAAGAACCTACTAAAATGCAGGTTTACCACCTCCCCACTCAGCCACATATAGTGCCAAAACAACATGTTACTACCATTCATAGTAACATTATCCACAAATCTGCTTCCCCCCACCAATCGCATTACCATTTAGAAGACAATATTTATGAGCCAACACCTTACATTGAAATCCATTAAATATAAATACAAGTTTTCTCACAATTAGGTTTTATTTTAATTATTTATCCAAGAGTATGTAGATAAGATGAAAAAAAAATCTCTAACCAACAATATTGAGTTGAAATTGAGCATTGAGAATAAATTTCTTGATGACGATCTTCATGATTCATGACGGTCCAATCCAACTCGGAGGATTAGTCTTTACAGTTGCATGCAAAGATGTTCAATTCGCATGAAAAAAGATTTACTATATTTAAAATAAGATCGGTTATTGATTTGGTGGTTAACCTTACAAATCTGGAGACATGGCCACTCCAGTCACATTAAGTATATCATATTATTTGTAGGCATGTTACTGTTGTATGTTATTAATTTAGATGTTCTGAGTTTCTTCACAGACTCATCTTTTACATTTTTAACGTTGTTGAACGGTGTACTCTATCAATTTAAATGAACTGAACATCGTTTTGTTTTTGGAAAAAAAATGTATAATTTAAACAAAAAAATAAGTAAAAAAAGAAGATAATGATTGTGTTTCTATTTTGCCATTTCAGATCATGTGCATCAAATCAAACTACAACTGTAACAAGCTAAAATTGTAGGGTTGTTTTGGAACGTCCCAATTATATCGCTGTGATGGAGCATATAGATATATATTCACTAAATTGAGAGCCTAACAACGATGATCTAGCTAATACAAAATTTGCACTTTTCATTTGAGTTTTTTTGTTAAAACTCCAACGAAAAACCAGTCTGACAGACTGACGTTGGAGTTTTAGCAAATTAACTAACATAATTAACAACATATAACAACATGTTAGGTTTTTGTTATTTCAAATTGCTAGTTATTAATTCCTTTTTCTCAAACATTCTTTCAAATACTAGCTAGCTAACATTGATTGATTAATCATATCATATCATATAGAGAGGGAAATAATCAAAATGTCTAGGTTGAATGGAGCAGAAAAAAAGTATGGTGCAGGACGTGTTGTGGCTGTGGCAATTGAGAATAATAAAACAAGCCAACATGCAGTCAAATGGGCTGTTGAAAATCTTCTTCCCAAAGATCAATGCCTCTTTTTAATCCATGTTAAACAAAAATCTAATTCTTCCACTTCCATGCCATGTAATTCAATTTCCTTCATCTACCTATTTATTTGTTTCTAGCTATGTATCATGTTATATTATATTGCTTCAACCATGCATCATCATACATAATATGTTGCAATTAATTAACCTCATTTAATTTTGTACCTAGCTTTTCAATATATGGAAATGCATATATGTACATTATCTAAATTATAGACACATTCAACAAAAAAACTAATTCTTCCATAAAAATGTACTTTTATTAATTTTGGTTTTTGAATGAATGGAATTTATTTTACCATAAAAATATTAATAATTAATTTGTGGCTTGAATATGGTGCAGCCAATGACGAAGATGTCATGGATAGTGAATCCAGAGATCTTTTTGATTCATTTCGTGTCTTCTGCAATAGAAAAAACGTAAGGACATATATGTTTTATTAATTTTTGTAATTAATTCAATAATAAGGGAAATTAAAAAAAAATGATTTGAAATTGCAGATACAATGCAATGAATTGTTGTTGGAAGATACAGATATACCAAAGGCATTAATAGATTGTATTTCTACTCATTCTATTGAGCTTCTTGTACTTGGGGCATGTTCAAAAGGAGGTATTGTTAGGTACGTTAATATTTCATCCGTAACAAAATATAAACAAAATTAGTCCAAGAAAGTTGACGTATTTGATTCAAATTTCCTTGACTCGTTTTTTCTTATATTTTGTTACAAAGTGTTGATTAATTTCATTTTGTTTATTTAATTTAAATTATGTATATATAATTTAATGGTGTGATATATATGATGAACAATATATAACAGAAGGTTCAGGACAACAGATGTTCCAACCGCAGTTTCAAAAGGAGCACCAGCATTTTGCACTATATACATTATATCTAAAGGCAAAATATCAAGTGTTAAATCTGCAACAGCTCCAATTCCAAAACCAGCGGTTGTGGCGCCGCCACCAAGTACACTGCAGCGTGGCAACCAATTTCAACAGCAGCATGCAATGCCAACGAGAAGTCCCGAACGATCAGACCCTCAAATGTTGCGTAACTACCCACCACGACGTATGTCTACATTAATTTAATAATTAATAATTTGGTTTTCTATATGGTTACAACAAATTTGATTAATTGTATGTATGAATGAAATATGTATACAGCTTCAGCAGAGAGGCATGCAGCATATGGGATGAGGCAGGGGCTGGATGATGACCAAGAAATGATGTATGTTGTTACAATTACAATATAGATTCACTTAATTTAATCTAGTAATAATAATAATAATTTCATTCATTCATTTATACTAATTAATGATGTTGATGATGACATGTTTGATCAGATCACCGTTCAACAGGAGAGGAAACAAAGCTTATGAGTCATCGATTAATGATTCAGATATATCATTTGTGAGCAGCGGAAGACCGAGTATTGATCGAATATTTCCTTCGTTGTATAACATTGATGATCTAGACTCCAATAGTAGTATAAGTAATGGGCATCCTACTGGTAGGCTTTCATCCGAATACACTGGTAGGCTTTCATCCGAATACGATGCAAGAAGCAGCTTCGCTTCATCCTATTCTGGTGGAGGACCAAAGTCGATTGACTTGTCGTCTCCTTTGGATAACTATTCATTCAGCTCCCAAGGTTCTAATGGTCCTTCTTCAATAAGGTTATCTGATGCCACCGATGAAGTCGAATCAGAGATGAGGAGGCTCAAGCTCGAACTAAAACAGACTATGGAAATGTATAGTTCAGCTTGCAAGGAAGCACTCACAGCCAAGCAGAAGGCAATAGAGCTTCAACGTTGGAAATCCGAAGAAGAAAAGAAGTTGGAAGAGGCAAGAGAAGGGGAAGGAGCAGCTATGGCTATGGTAGAGATGGAGCAAGAAAAGTGTAAAGCTGCACTCAAAGCAGCCGAAGCATCTCAGAGAATCGCAACGTTGGAAGCACAAAAACGAATGTATGTAGAGAGGAAAAGCGAAATGGAAGCAAGTCAGAGGAAGAAGACGGAAGATTCTTACACCACTGCCAGATATAGACGATACAGTATTGAGGAAATTGAAGAGGCAACAAACCGGTTTTCAGACAGTCTCAAAATTGGTGAAGGAGGGTATGGTCCTGTTTTCAAATGTGAACTTGATCATACACAGGTTGCTATCAAAGTGTTGAAATCAGATGCAGCTCAAGGAAGGCAACAATTTAACCAGGAAGTTGAAGTGTTGAGTTGTATAAGACATCCAAACATGGTCCTTCTGTTGGGAGCATGTCCGGAATATGGTTGCATAGTGTACGAGTACATGGCTAATGGAAGTTTGGATGATTGTTTGTTTAGGAGAGGTAAACAACCACCTCTTCCTTGGCAGTTGAGATTCCAAATTGCTGCTGAAATAGCCACTGGACTTCTTTTCCTTCACCAGACTAAACCAGAACCGATTGTGCATCGTGACTTAAAACCTGGAAACATTTTGCTTGACCGAAACTATGTGAGCAAGATTGGTGATGTTGGTTTAGCAAGGCTTGTTCCTCCTTCTGTTCAAGACACTGTCACTCAGTATCGCATGACTTCGACTGCTGGAACTTTCTGTTATATTGACCCTGAATACCAGCAAACCGGCATGCTTGGTATCAAATCTGATATTTACTCACTTGGAATCATGCTTTTACAAGTGATTACCGCCAAACCTCCAATGGGTTTGACTCATCATGTTGGTAGATCTATTGAAAAGGGAACTTTTCCTGACATGCTTGATCCTGCTGTTCAAGACTGGCCTATGGAGCACACCTTGCATTTCGCCAAACTTTGCCTTCAGTGTGCTGAAATGAGGAGAAAAGATAGACCTGATCTTGGAAAAGTTGTGCTTCCTGAGCTCAACAAACTCAGAATATTCGCCGAAGAAAACATGCCTATGATGATGTTTAGAGGTGGTGCAGCAGCATTCAATCCCAGAAGTAACAACAATTATTTCATCAACTCCTCAACTTCCTCAACAAATCAAGTGAGGCATTTCATGTGATTTCATTAATTATATAATAATATCGCTTCGACAATATCAAATTATTAATATTGAATTATAAATATGTATGTTTTGTTGCAGGACGTTATGAGTCAATCCAGTTCTTTGTCTGGTAGCTCCGGATATGAAAGCCGTTCAAGCACGTCGTCACTGGGAAGACTATAATGGTCTGAGTATATATAGTTCTTTAACGGTTTCCTTCTGTTGGTTCTACAACATCACATCAGGCAGCCACATACAAGTCAGGTTTAAGGTTACCTACCATGCATATGGATGCATGATTGATGCATCGTTGGGAAAATTAAGTATCCAGCCAAAATTTGTAACCCTCTTGACTTGAATGTATATTTCAAAATTTCAACAAAGATGCTATACTTGTACCAGGAATTTTGTCTGTAAATGAAATCCAAATTCCATTCTATATAGCAAGTCGCATAAATGTAAAAGTTTGCCATCCGACTATGATTGATCCCATTCTAATCTCAAGATTATACTAAAATCATCTCATGCCCTTAAAGAAAATCAACTTGCATCATTTAATTTATTTGATATAATTGAAGAAAAGAAAATTGCACTCTGAAAATGATCTGAGACTTTTTTTTAACTGTGATAACTAGCTTTCAAAAAATATTATCTTCAAATTGTGAGCAATACCATGTAGACTAGGAAAAATGTCAGTAACATCGATAGGCAGACCAAGCCTACAACTATATAAATTCAAAACTATCAAGTCATATAAAACCTTTCTTTCTATACTACACTGAATTAAATAATTCTAAAGCATTGAGAACAACTTGGCTAAATATTACAACATATCCTGGCTTCTCATACACATCTAACTTTGTTGGGGGTGCTCCAAACATGTGATTCAAAATTTAAATTTGGAGATAAACTGTGCTGTTATGGATAAATTTGCACAGAAAAATGTCCAACCAAAATTTCTTCCAGAAATTTCAAAATTTAAGTTTGTCAAATAGAAATAGGTTCTGAAAAAGTTTATCACAGAATAGAAATAGACTAGGGATAAAAATTGAATTTGAGTTTGTTGGAAAAACAAATTCATTAAAATAAAATAAAAATACTGTTCAGGCAAACTCAAATTTTGAATTTGCTGGAACAAATATTCCGGCAAAATACTAGCGGAATATAGCAGAATACAACAAACATAAAGATTAGATATTGATATTCTAAGTTAACTTCTAGTGCACTCAAAAGACTAGGATAAATACTTTTCAACCCAAACTGATAATATAATCATTATACACATTGTTTTTGGCATGCTCAGTTCATACCTCAAAATACATGCCAAGCTATACCTTCCATCCATTGTAGCAGTCCATTTTCAACACTTGGTTTACTAATCCAAAAAATCATACATTTCTCTATTTGCAAGACATTACAGAGTAAGATGCAATATTACACCCAAAAGTAAAGCAAAAAAAGGGGATTAAGAGATTTGATCAGGTCCTTCCTTCTGTTTTAACTTATGAACGAATGTTGTTACTAAGCTGCATCTTCTTTATACGGGGAACTCTGAGTTGCTTGTTTCTTTGCAGGACGGCTAACAGGGTCAGAAACATGTGATTCCATGCATGGACCAGGAAGCCCCAGTGTTCCCTCATCCAAATTACCGTCTTCTGGACCTACCCAAGCTAAAGGACTCACTGCATCATAGATATCACCATGCACAAAAATCGTCAGTACCAACATTACATTCAAAAAGAGGGTGCTAGCTAGATTAACATTTACTTTTTGGTACGCTATACACCATGTACAAAATTATACTTCACTATTGGAAAAAATACATGGTGAGTAACAATAGTATAAGTACTTTATAAGGACCTGAAGATGAATTAAAAAGTAACATAAAATGGATGTCTTAAAAAAACAGAAGCGGGAACGCGTATGTGTTAAAAAGATATATAAAGTAATGTACAAATTACACTTTACCACCCTAAAATTTTTATGGATAAAATTTTGGTGCATCAAGTTTAACATCATACAAACCCTTGTGATTTGGTTAAAATTTTATGTACCTTGCTCAGGTTCAATAGATTTAGCATGAGAGCGCTTCCTAACATAGTTTTCTTGCAATGGCTTAGGAATTTGAAATGAGAACCGTGCAGGAGTTACACCAGCTGTCATGTACTCAGGATGTTCCGCCAAGAACCTTAAAACACAAGCACCAGGAGCAAAATGTAAGAAAGATGAAAGACGATGTTTAATAATGATGATAACAATAATTCAATCAAGACAAGGTAGCTTTCAAGGTCACATTGAAGAGATAGTAAAGCAGAAGCGGCAGGAACATACTTGTGGACCTCGACCATTGAGCGCAGTTTCTTGCCTGATGGTGCTTCATAGTATCTGAAATATTAAAAAAAATCAGAACAGTGACAAAATGATGATAAACAAATTATTAATTCCATGAGGGTAGACTTTCTAGCAGAAAATTTTTATATTGAATGGGAGAGCAGTGGTGTTGTATCATTTTATAAGGTTGTATTTATTTTCTAATAACATAAAAAGAATGACCAATAATAATGGATACATACATGTCTGCAAATTTGCTGCTTCCTTCACCTCTGATTCGTAGCAGTCGCTGCCATCCATCTGGAGGCTGTGCAATGCTTGGCTTATCAATAGCCCAAATCCTGCTGCCATCCTGAGAAATATCCTCTGGATCATCGCAAGATACATCAGGTCGCCACTCACGAGCTTTGTCGCAGACAAAGGGTTCTTGAAGGATATATTCACGAATTTCTTCATATTTTTCCTTGGTTGGAATCAACCTCCATTTAAAACAGTTGGCACATTGAACAGTAAAAGCACCAACTGCTGGCAAAACTCTAGGAGCTGAGCCTGGAGGTCTGCTTCGCGGACGTGGAGGTCTACACTGAATAGGATCAGGGGTAAGTTGATTTGCATTGTCTGCATTTGTCTCAGGGTCATAAAGCACTAGCTGCTTAGATGCGTCATCATTAGAGAGGTTATTTTCATCATCTGAAGAAGAAACATATATGGGATCCGGAAGACTTCTATGTTGATTATTGGATAAACTTGAACCTGTTTGGTCCTTGACTTGATTCTTGGGTGTAAGAGAAAATGAAGCACGATGCATTTGATTTTCCTAGAAATCTTGCACCTGATACATTCAAAAAACGGATCACATAAATAATAAAACAATAAACCTTAATATTGGTAACCGACAAACTTTATGAAATATACTTAATCAGGCAAAATCACATTCTTGAATAAATTCAACACACAGAGAATTGTTATTAACATGTTTCTTGAGACTGTATATCGATCCACTCAACAGCTATGCATATCTTCTTTTGAATCATGAAGCGGAAAAATTTGGAGATTAGTGTTTCGATGTGTATCAATTGCATCTGATATCATTTCGAATCATGAAACGAGTCGCACGAATAGTAACAACATTGTGCACAACATCCAAAACCCTCAAAGAAGGAAAATGAATAGTTCAAGACATAGGTTAGGAAACCCCATCTAGGACCTTGAAAAACTGGCTGACAAACTTGGAAACGGTATAAAAGCAGCTAGCCCAAGCTCAAAACAAGATTCCACATAACAAATCATAAATAGCCAAAAAATTAAATACTGTTTTGGAATGTAAATTTAACCCTCTCAGAATGCAAGTTTAATTTGCCAAGAAAGACATTCAAAATCATTTATTATCTCATAACCAAATATAGAAAGTGGCAAAGGACCTAGATTCACCTATTTTAATGTTTCATACCTAGCTCTAATCATTATAAAATCAAGTTACTAAATTAGAAATGTACATCATAAACACCATAGCACAAAAGGTATCACATAGACCTAACTTCAAATCAAGCTCTAGGAATGTAGCAGTGATAAATCTCTTCAGAGAGAGTTTTGCCACCCATTATGGCCATACCCAACTCGAGGGATTAATCTCTGCGGTTGTGCGAACAATTCAAACACACAAAAATAAGGTATAACATAGAAAATGACATGAAAAATATCAAGTTTAACCCTTTAGTTACAATTAGGTAGATTACCATTAACACATAGCAAAAACAAAATGACCCATTTCAACCAAACACAGCCCAACAATAAATAACAGACTAGGGCAGTAAAAGGGCTATCCCCTATGAAGAAAAAAACAAACTTTATTGAAAAAACACAAACAATGTAGGGTACGAGGTAGACATGAAACAGAGACAAACCTTGTCGGAGGAAGATGAAAGAACACAGCGAGAGGCAAAGTTAAGATCTTTGTTGCTTAAACCTGTGGTAACAAAATCAGATCAACAATTGAGCATATAAAGATAAGATTTTGATGAAATCTAAATAAAGAAAGGGTTGCATGAAACAAAATCTAACATTTTTTAAGCATAATGATGAAATTTATGTATGATCTAAAAAGGGGATCTAGAGAAGCTTTTGAAGGTTGAAGAAGAAAAACGTACGAAAGAGTGAAAGATTTATGTGACAGAGAGTTTGTTGCTTAGAATTTCGTCACACAAATCAATGTAAGGAAGGAGCTTCTCTTCTCTTTCTCTATTCCACTTCTAACTCTACTTGTTGTCTCTTATATTCTACTCATATGGTCCCACATAAATCGTTACAATGGTTAATCAAAATTAAATTGAATTAAATTTAAGGTTAAAGTATAAAAGTGAAACATGAGAATTTGAGTAATTTATGATGAGATATGTTATTTGAATAACCATTCATGAAACAACTAATAACACAACCAAACATAAACAAAGAAAAATATATATTGACACGAAAACCAAAATAATAATGAGAGAAAGTAAAAATACAATATGAGTATAAGAGAGAAAGTTGTAAAAAAATGGTTGTTCAAATATCATTTTTTATTTATGATTGACAAATTTTGATTAGTAGTTTCCTTGTATTTGAAGGGGCGACCAAACAAGGTAGATGAACTTTTTATGGTAGAAAAGTGTGTACGAAGAGAAGATTACGAGTTAGCATTTATAGTGTTGAAGTAGGGTTTTTCGTCACTCTAACACTTATTCGATCGTGGGAGGACACATGGCGGTAGATTAGAGTAACTTGACTTTGGATCCTATATGAATGGTTTAGATTAGCATATGTCTTCCTAATCTGGTGTTTTCTATCGCACATCCATATCATAGTCCTTGTGTGCTTGATAACTAGAGGTGATCTGATCCGCTGAGGAAACGGGTTTTGACCAAGTTTGGAACAAACTCCAAAGTAAATTAGTTATATGTAGGGAAGAAGTAGGCTTGAACGTAAATTCATGATTGTCGGACTGATTTAATCCATCCTTAATCACGGGTATATAAGCTTTTTTGTGGTATAAAGTCTGACATTTTCAGTTATATGGGTTTTTAAAAAATATCTTAGTCTTATCTATTTTTTTTTTAGAAAAATAATATTGCGGCATAGGCTTGAAGTAGGCTTGGACGTAAATTCATGATTGTCGGTTTGATTTATTCCAACCTTAATCACGGGTATATATGCTTTTTGTGTGGCACAGAGTCAGAGTCAGGCCTTTTCAGTTATATAGGTTTTGTAAAAAAAATCGAGCCTTATCTATTTAATAAGAAATCTAACGTGACATAGATCTAAAGTAGGTATGGACGTAAATTCGTGACTGTCGGTTTGATTTATTCCAACCTTAATCACATGTATATATGCTTTTTTTTTTACGAAATGTATATAGCTTTTTTATGGTATAGAGTCTGGCCTTTTCGATTATATAGGTTTCTTTTTTATAAAAAAAAAAAATTATCCTTATCTATTTTAAAAAAAAAAACTCATGTGGCATAGGTGATAAGTAAGCTTGGATATAAATCCATGATTGTCGATCTGATTTATTCCATCCTTAATCACTAGTATATAGGTTTTTTATGTGACATAGAGTCTAGCCTTTTCAGTTATAAAGATTTTAAAAAAAAAAAAAAATCTTAGTCTTATCTATTTAACCAGAAATCTAACGTGGCATAGGTCTGAAGTAGGCTTGGATGTAAATCCATGACTGTCAGCCTGACCTTTTTAGTTATACAGTTTTTTTTAAAAAAATCTTAACCTTATCTGTTTAAAAAAAATCTAACGTGGCATAGGTCTGAAGTATGCTTGGACGTAAATTCATGAATATCGGTTTGATTTATTTCATCCTTTATCACAGGTAAATAAACTTTTTGTGTGGCATAAAGTCTGGCCTTTTCAGTTATATGGGTTTTTAAAAAATATCTTAGTCTTATCTTTTCTTTTTTTTAAAAAAAAATAATATTGTGGCATAGGTTTCAAGTAGGCTTGGACGTAAATTCATGATTGTCGGTCTGATTTATTCCAACCTTAATCACGAGTATATATGCTTTTTGTGTGGCACAGAGTCAGGCCTTTTCAGTTATATAGGTTTTGTAAAAAAAAATCGAGCCTTATCTATTTAATAAGAAATCTAACGTGACATAGATCTAAAGTAGGTAGGACATAAATCCGCGATTGTCGGTTTGATTTATTCCAACCTTAATCACATGTATACATGCTATTTTTTTACAAAATGTATATATGCTTTTTGTATGGTATAGAGTCTGGCTTTTATCTATTAAAAAAAAATCTAATGTGAGCATAGGTGTAAGTAAGCTTGGATGTAGATACATGATTGTCGGTCTGATTTATTCCAACCTTAATCACTGGTATATAAGTTTTTTGTGTGACATAGAGTCTAGCATTTTCAGTTATATAGTTTTTTTAAAAAAAAAATCTTAGTCTTATCTATTTAAACAGAAATCCAACGTGGCATAGGTCTGAAGTAGGCTTGGATGTAAATCCATGACTGTCAGTCTGATTTATTGCAACCTTAATCGCGGGTATATAGGCTTTTTGTATGGCATAAAGTCTAACCTTTTTAGTTATATAGTTTTTTTTTTAAAAAAAAAATCTTAACCTTATCTGTTTAAAAAAAATCTAACGTGGCATAGATCTGAAGTAGGCTCAGATGTAAATTCATGATTGTCGGACTGATTAATTCCATCCTTAATCACGGGTATATAAGCTTTTTGTGTGGCATAAAGTTTGGCCTTTTCAGTTATATGGGTTTTAAAAAAAATCTTAGTCTTATCTATTTTATTTTTAAAAAAAAAATAATGTGGCATAGGTTTGAAGTAGCCTTGGAAGTAAATCCATGATTGTCGGTCTGATTTATTCCAACCTTAATCACGAGTATATATGCTTTTTCTGTGGCGTAGAGTCTGGCCTTTCTGTTATATAGGTTTTGTAAAAAAATCTTAGTCTTATCTATTTAAAATGAAATCTAACGTGGCATAGATCTAAAGTAGGTTTGGACGTAAATCTATGATTGTCGGTTTGATTTATTCCAACCTTAATCACATATATATATATATATTTTACAAAATGTATAATGCTTTTTGTATGGTATAGAGTTTGGCCTTTTCAAGTATATAGGTTTTTTTTTAAAAAAAAAAATCTTAACCTTATCTATTTAAAAAAAAATCTAATGTGGCATAGGTGATAAGTAAGCTTGGATGTAAAACCATGATTGTCGGTCTGATTTATTCCAACCTTAATCACTGGTATATAGATTTTATGTGTGACATAAAGTCTAGCCTTTTCTGTTATATAGTTTTTTTTTTAAAAAAATCTTAGTCTTAACTATTTAAACGAAAATCTAACGTGGCATAGGTCTGAAGTTGGCTTGGATGTAAATCCATGACAGTCGGTCTGATTTATTGCATCCTTAATCACAAGTATATAGGCTTTTTGTATGGCATAAAGCCTGGCCTTTTTAGTTATATAGTTTTTTTTTTAAAAAAAAATAATCTTAACCTTATCTGTTTAAAAAAAATCTAACGTGGCATAAGTCTGAAGCAGGTTTGGTCGTAAATTCATGAATGTCGGTCTAATTTATTCCATTCTTAATCAGAGGTATATAAACTTTTTGTGTGGCATAAAGTCTGGGCTTTTCAGTTATATGGGTTTAAAAAAAATATCTTAGTCTTATCTATTTTAAAAAATATATATATAATATTTCATAGGTTTGAAGTAGGCTTGGACGTAAATCCATGATTGGCGGTCTCATTTATTCCATCCTTAATCACGGGTATATATGCTTTTGTTGGAACAAAATGTGTTTAACATTACCCTTTGAGTTTTGATGATAACAAGGTATTAAAAATTGTCAATTGGATATGCTAATATTTGTTCAAATATGCAGGACCATATACAAAAATTTAGGGTCTCTTTAAAGCATAAGGTTCTGGAAGAACAAATGAGAGCAATGGAATCAACAAGTAGGAAGCTTAAAGCATCTGAAGAAAAGTGGTTCTGAAGACAAAGTGCTCTTGAAGTTAGGGATGGGAATAGGCCAGGCCAGGCCTTGATAGGTCTGAGCCTGGCCTACGAAATTTTTAGCAAGCCTAAGCCTGGCCTATGGCCTTTCATAGGCCTGTTTTTTTGGCCTGGCCTGGCCTGTTTAAAAGTCTGGCATGACCTAGAAGCCTATGTACAGGCCTACTTCATATTAAAGTCATAAAATATTCAATTTTCTCTACTTCTAAATAGGCCAAACTGGCCTCAAAGCCTATTTCACTGTAAGGCTTGTCTATTGCTATAAAGCTTTAAAAGCCTATTTCACTATAAGGCCTCAAAAGCCTATTTAAAAAGTCTATTATTTGTGTTTTTTCTTGATTTTTATGTTTAATATAAATAAAAAATAAATTTTAATAATATGCATGAATAGGCCGGCCTATCAGGCTTCGTAGGCTTTTTTGATAGCTTAAGCCCGACCTATTTACTTAAATAGGCTTTTTCAAAAGCCTAAGCCTGACGTTTTTCATAAACAGGCCAGGCCGTAGGCCCCTGTAGGCCGGCCTGGCCTATTCCCAACCCTACCTGAAGTGCTGACGTCATTAGAAGCAAGATCACCAGAAGCAGTTTTCATCAGAAGAATTGAAGATCATCTGAAGCTTAGAGAATTAAAGCTTCAAAGGCTGTTCATATGATTTAATCTCGTCGAGCATTGCAGAAGACTGAAAGAACAAAGCAACGACTAATTCAAATGGATTTGAAGGCATTGGATGCTTTTTCGTTGAAGAGAGTTGACAAAGGACAATTGTACGAAATGTACAACCACTATCATCACTACTTTGTTTTGTGTCTGCAACAGGAAAAGAAAAACAGCTATGCATGCACTAGTGTTCCTCCAGACTTGGAATGGATTTGAAATTGATCCTTCATTGGACAATAACCAAATCAGACAAAAGATCATTGGTGATTTTGGTCAAGCTTCAAACGACTCTTTTTGATGTGCTGACAATTTCCAACGTATCTTATTAGAATGTGGAACTAATTATGAAGATAGTATTCATGTCTTATTAGAATGTCCAGGTGCGATGCAAGCGTGGCAGGAGGTTAATTTATGAGATATTATTGATAGAACTCTACGTCGAAATTATAACATGGATGCTTTGATATTTTCTCTTCTTGACCAACTGCCTTCTATGCAAAAAGAATTGTTTGTGACGATCATGTGGAGCTTGTGGATGCGTAGGAATTTAAAATTGTGGCAACAACAAAATGAAACATGTTTACAGGTTGTTGAACGGGCCCGACACGTCTTAGATGATTGGAGAACCGCCCAAGAAGTCAGATCGCACAAAGCTACATACATCCCTGCTCAGCCGAATAGTGTTATCCATGGTCCTGTCATCGAGTGGACGAAGCCGACATATGGTAGGTACAAATGTAATATTGATGCCTCCTTTTCTGACTCTCTGAATGTGGTAGGTATTGGCATATGCATCTGTGATGATCATGGTGAGTTTGTCATGGCTAAGACAGATTGTTTCTCTCCTCTTTGTGATGTTGATGTTGGCGAGACTGTTGGACTTCACACGACACTACAATGGGTGGCTGGTCTACATTATGACAATGTTGATTTTGTTTTGGATTCCAAGTCTGTTGTTGAACGTTTTAATTCAAACCTAGGTGATAGCAGTGGACTAGGTTGTATTATTCAGGCTTGTAGGCAGTTGTTCGATTGTAATTTTCAGAACTCTCATATCGAGTTCAATAGGAGACAAGCCAATGGGGTCGCTCATGAATTAGCTAGGGTAGCCCCATCTCATGTTAGCTCTCACGTTTATGATGATGTACCGTCATGTATCCAAGACTTGATAGCTAATGAAAAACAATGAATTTTTTCCTTCAAAAAAAAAATCGTGTAAACACACAAAATTATGAATATTAGAATGAGAACAACACAATGGTGCGTGCTTCGTCTACTTAACATAATTTAAGTTACTACAAATTTATAGGGTTATGTATTCATCATGTTACAAATTGTGTGTTTATTATGCTAGATAAATTATATTTTTGTCATTTTTTTTTTGTTTTTTAGGGAAATGCTAGATAAATATTTTTCACTCAAATATTTAAAATGTGATTTTTCATACCATTTTATTTATTTTTTATTCATTTGATTTTTTGAAATCAAAATTGTGTTTCAGTCTGTCCACCGTCCACACAATTGATGAAATTCATTCCATTGGCAAGTGATGTATTTGAAATGAGAAGCATTTTTACTTAGTTGTTTCTCCTAACTAGTAAAATCAGCGATACTTAATGAAGCCAATTTCCTTGCCATTGCTGTGGAAGCACTCACATGAGTCCGCACTTCCTAATCAATCCATGAGAGTTTCCACACACACGGCTACAAGCATTGGACCATATGTCTTGGGGTGAGAGAGTTCCACACTTTGTATACTCAACCCAACCTAATAAATATAACATAAAATATTAGTAAATATATATATTTTTTTTATTTATTTTTAAGGGGAATGCTAGATAATATTTGTCACTCAAATCTTTACAATGTAATTTTTCATACCCTTTTTCTTTATTTTCTATTTTCAAATCGAAACTGTGTTTCATTTTGTAGTCCACTAATTTTTTTTATACATTTTATATAGTTAATAACAAACTGACCCATTTTCTTTAAAAAAAAATTGACCCATTTTCTTTAAAAAAAATTTGACCCATTTTGATTTTCAAGTAGGTTTGCATCGTATTCTTTTTTAACGCATGAATATGATTTTTGTTGATTTTTCTTTTATATATTAAAATAATATATTTTTAAGACTCAGAGATGATAGAGTTGGGTGGGTTAAGCCCAAGCCCAGGCCCATTCACACAGAGAGAGGTAAATACAGTGAGTGAGGTGAGAGAAAGAGAACAAGAAAGAGAGAGAGAGAGAGAGAGAGATCTGAAGGAAGAAGATCATCGAAAATGGGTGGAGGAATGGAAGCAAAGAAGAACAAATACATTGAAGATTGGGGAACTGCTAGAGAGAATCTTGAACACAATTTCCGTTGGTCTCGTCGCAATCTTCTTCTTGTTGGTATCTTCGGTATCGCTCTTCCTGTTCTCGTCTACAAAGGCATCGTCAAAGAATTTGTAAGCTACTTCCATTCATTGATTTAGGATAAAGTTTCTTACTTTTTTATGTGGGTAATTTTATTTTGATTAAAGTTGATTTTTTTCCAGCTTTTGGGAATATGGGCTAGTTTGGATTGACTTATTTGAGCTTATATACTGAAGAACTTATTTAAAACAACTTATGACATTGTTCATAATCTGTTTTCAACTTATTTTCGAAAGTATTGGGACCTTTTGGATTGACTTATTTTTGAGCTTATGCAAATAATTAAGCTTTTCAAGGTAGTTTATGAACACACAGCTTATGAAGATGCAATGTTTGTTTGTGAGAACTTATGAATTAATATAAAAGCTTATTTATTTGCATAAGCTCAAAAATAAGTCAATCCAAATGGGCCCTTAGATAAACACAATTTTTCATACCTTATGCAATTTCTGATTTTATAGCGCTTGTACACAATTTACCTTTATTTTGGGTCTGTTAGGATAAACAGCTGATTTGCGAGTTATAGCACAAGCATTTATCATGATAAGCGCTTCTATATAAGCTTGTATAAGCTATTTTACAGCAAAAGATTAAACGACGTTAAATTGTTTTTGTAGATGCTATAAAATATGATTATTTCAATCTACCATTGATCAATTTATTAACAATTCAGAATTTAGGGATTTTATTAGGTTTGTGATGATTGATCAATTTATCAACCGTTCAAAAGAATTTAGGGGTTTTATTAGGTTTGTGATCATTAGTTGAATTTTCATACTTACAACTTCAATATATGCCATCACGACGTTGCATCATGAGAATTGTGCTTCTTTTTAATGTACAAGCTGCTACATGTTGAATGTGTGATTGAGTGCTTATTATTGTGAATGCATTGACTTGGATAATTTGATTTTGATCAAGTCCGTATTTGTATAATCAAATTCATTTGCACCTTATAGCACAAGCGATTGTCACGATAAACACTTACTCCCTCCTGTCTCAAATGTAAGAAACAAAAAAATAAAATGGTGGTCTCAAATATAAGAAAAAGTATAGTAAAATGAACCTGTAAATTGCTACAATTCCAAGTTTACCTTCATTAAACCCACTTCATCATTAATGTCTTTACTACTCCAAGAAAGGGTAAAATTAGAAAAATATCACTTTTTATAATGACTTAAATGTAGTCAATTCACTTTCTTAATACATGTGCATTTTTTTTTTGTTTCTTACATTTGAGACCGGAGGGAGTATGCTATAAGATTACATAAGCTATTTTTATAGAAAAAGGAAATAAAGTTAAATTGTTTTATTATAAGCAATTTTGGAGAACTTATGAAAATAAGCCGAAAAAAGCTTGTGAAAATTGTCATATGCTGTTTTCATAAGTTCTCTCAAACAGTCTCACAAGACTTGTGCCAGTAGGTAAGCTCAAATAAGCCAATTCAAACAGGCCCAAAATACAGTCAAATTGTTTTTGCACAAGTTATAAGCTGTTTTTGTAAGCTATTTCTGAGTGCTTATGAAAATAAGCTGAAAATAGTTTATGAGCTTGTCTTAAGCTGTTTTCAAATAAGAAAATCCAAACAACTCCTAAAGTTGGATTTTCCAGCTTTTGGAATCGGTTAATGATTGTGTGTGTTTCGATCTAAACAAATTGAGTATGGTTGTTTAAAGATGCGTGCAGACAGCAATTTTAAATGCTTGCTTGAATTATTGGCTGTAATGTTTAAATTGTGTGTGAATTTAAAGTTTGAGATGTTGGAGCTTAGATGGGTGCTCCGCACTGTCTACAAACCTTGTTAGCTGTAGTAAATTGGAAGTTTGAGTGCTAATACATGATAATATTATTTATTTATGTTGCTGAATTCTTGAACTTAATATATGTTTGTTTTTGCGTTCAAAAGTTGCCAAACGCAAGTCCAAAACGAAGCTCCAATGTCCAGCTTCTTACATACCGTGGCTTTGAAACACGAGCCGGGCTAAGAAATAAGAGAACATGAGTCCAAACAAGCAATTAGACCTTCTATCGGTTGTCAAACTCAAATAGTGGCACTATAGTACTATCCCAAGTGAAATTAGAACAAGTCACAATTGTTCTGTTATATGCTATTTAGTTCATAATTTTGTTAAATAATGGCTACATCGTTGCTGTAGCATTGTAACGTAGTGAAATTTAAACAAACCACTATTTTCCGCAGTGTGCAATTGACAACCCAAGATTTTTCAGATTCGCTCCATGCTTGGTCTTGTTGTTTGTTGCTGAATTCCTTTTGGTTAAGTTTAAAATCGGTCTGATCCTTTAGTACTTAGTAGTGATGTATTGTACTTAAATGATGCATTGTTGTTTCTTCCAAATAGTCTCACAAAACTTATCTCAGTAGATAAGCTCAAATAAGCCAATACAAACAGGCCCTTTATCTTTTTGCTATATAAATAGCTTATGCATAAGCACTTATCATGATAAACGCTTGTGCTATAAGCTGCAAATAAGTTGTTTATCAAAACAGGGCCTAGTTAATGTTTGTGTTTAACAAAATGAGCAGACAGTAATTTTCTGTGCTTGCTTGAATTTTTTGTTGCAATATCTAAATTGTGAAGTTGGAATTTAAGATGTTAAATCATGGATGGCTGCTCATCACTGTCCACAAACCTTGTTATCTATAATAAATTGAATTTTTTGTCCTCACATGATAATGATTTATTTTGTTACTGGATTTTTGAACAACTAGGTGTATATTTGGTATCACAGTGTAGCTTTTGCAAAATCACAGTGGCTCAATGTGATTTTGATAAATCCACCATGATACCAACCCAAACACACATTATACGTTCAAAAGTGACAGAACACACATCCAAGATGAAGCTTAAATTTCCAGCTCCTCACAAACCGTTGCTTTGTAACATGAGCCAAGCTAGGAAAATGAGAATCCAAACAAGCAATTAGACCTTACTTTCTTGTGTCGCTCCATGATTCATTTTGTTGTTTGTTGATGAATTCCATTTGATTCGGTTTAAAATCTGTCTGATCATTTAGTTGTAATGTATTTTTAATCTTTATTTGTTAAATGATGTGATATGGTTTTTAAACCATTTTGTTTTCACTTTTACCTTTTTCTCATGTATGTATGTATGAATGTTTTTATTTGCACTTAGACATGATTTTATGATTACAGCATATGCAAGATGAAGACAATGGCCGACCATACAGGAAGTTCAAGCCTTAAGTAAGTAAGATGTTTTGTAATAAGCCGGGGTTATGAAAGTTAGACCTTAATACGAGGCTAGAACATGTGCTTTTTCTTAACTCACCAAGGGTTGTTTGTTTATGTAGTTTGGTTCTATCAAACCACTCCATGTTTGGCTGTCTTCGTTGATATTTCTGTGATATTAAATTGCAACCATGGTTCAAAATTAATAATATATTTGGAAAGCAAATGCATGAGTTTGAGAAAATATTGTAGTAACAACTATCAGATTGTATTTGCTAGGTAAAAAGCTAATGGTAGTGTTTATACTCTTGCAAGAGTAGCTACCTCTTATGCTCTTTGCAGTGACTTTCATTATATTTTTTGCTGTATTACTCATTACTTTATTAGCAATGAAATGCTTTGATTTTGTTTGTGTAAAACACAAGAAAATATTATAAGAAATCATGAACATGGAAACACTTCTAACCACCAAGTAATGATAAATCAAGTATGGATACCGTGTAAAGGTGTGTGCTTCAATTGTTGAGCAATGAATCGATTAGGGTTTGATATCTGGTTCCATATCTTTGTCTTCATAATAGTCGAAGAATTCAGTCCCCTTCATTATTTCTGTTTACTAGGAATCAGCATATCACTAGGACATTTAAGGTAGTACTACTACTTTTATATTGACCAGTTTACATGGGATTATAATGTAGTTGAGAAACAAAAATAATTATGGAAAAGAGGGTTTATCAGAGATGCTTTAATATGTAGAATTTAAGGAAGAAAGTGTATTTGGAACTTGTATGTGACTAGAGCATTACAATCTTGTTCCCAAACCAAATAAGAAGAGATGGCTAATGCTCCTTTATGCATATCTCACAAATCTTGTTTTGATAGAATATCAAAGTAATAGAGTGAAATGAACAAAGTTAAGTTTCCATGGTATAAGGCATGCAATCGTCAGATATAGGAACTGTAGGTCTGGCCTTGAATATGCGAACATCGAAGTAGAAGCATAAAAAGAGTCCATGATTTTTCTTTTGAGCTGCGGAATTTCTTTGCGAATAAGATTTTCTCCACACTTAGTATATGAATAGACACTAGACTACTTGATTAAAAAAAACTGCCCTTGTAGGTGGAACATAGTATGGTATTTACTTTCATGCTCCATCAAGTTTACATAAAAATAAAAAAGCAATGGTTTCACAAATAAGACCACAACAATCTGGTAAAAGAACTAGCCAATGAAATTTGTATCGATATAATCGAAATTATCATACACGCTTCCATCATTGAGCATAACAGAAGATATTTTATTCTCATTTCTCTTCCGATTTGCTTTTAGTTAAAAGAACTTGGTATTATTATCACCATGTTATAATTTGTAAAGATAAGAGACCTAGCCTTGTGGCTCCACCATAGCTCCTCAGACTCCAACATCTAATTCGGGTCCTTCTCAAAGATCCTAATTTAGTCCATAGTATCTGATATATCGGGGTCAGTCTTAAGATTTTTGGTGACTTAGACGAATCAATAAAACTGTGTCATTTTAATTATTTAAATGTCTTTTTTCTTACATTTTTTGTTGCAGAAGATTCATTCATAATCAAGGTTCTCTAAAAATATAATTAATCAAAACGAGTTAAAATATATTTTCCTAACTATATAATATATAATACTAACTACTAAATACAAATAATAATTTTGTCGCCCAACCGGAATTTTCACTCCTATAATAGAGAGTTTAAGGTATCATTGATTTTGAAAGGTCCATTGTTGGACAAACAAAAAAAGAGTAGAGAATAAATTAGAAACAATAGGAAGTAGAGGACATGAGACAACTAATGTAGAAAAAAGACAAGGGAAAATGGCTAAAAACTCGTAACACTGAAAAGAGGAAAGCAAAAACAAGAGGCCACACCAGGTGGTAAAATAAAGCAGCCACTACACGATCAATAGGTGACAAAAACCAACATCAAGAGGAAAAATCAAAAGAAAGCAACCATTGATCGCCATCATTGTTTATTTGTTAGGAAAAATGCTGGAAAAAACCCTAAGAAAATGAAAGGTTTATGAAATCATCATATACCGTTCTTAAAAACGGTACCTCTAACTATACACACACACGTTATTGCAACTTTAAAGTATTTATTTTACCCCTTATTATGAAAATTAATACTAAAATAAAAAGATAATTTATTTACAAAATAATATAAAATATATAGGAGTGTTTACACCTATAAATGAATATCATGTTAGCCGACATCGACAAATAGACAATTGAACTTTAGGCGAGGAAACTTCCCAGTTGATGGAAGGTTAGGCGATCGTTAGAACATTCCATGTTTGTAGCACCACTAACCGCAAATAGAGATGATGGATGAAACACAATCGTTGTGGAGTTAGGCACAAAGAACTGTATCAATGAATCATGTTGTTAACAATGAGACCGACATCTGAACGTGGGGGTGCCACAATCCCCTCAAGGAGGGAAACCACACACTACCTCCAAAATTAGTCGAACAATGACTTGACATTGTAAGCCACGTCATTTGGTTAATAGACATAGTTTTTGCTCTAAATACTCAATTTGTACTTTGTATTAGACACATCCAATCAATTAATCAAGCTTATTTCACATTTTTATCTCCTTTATCATTACGCCTTTACCTATTTTTTTACGCATTTCTTAGTGTAGCTCAACAAATCCAAAAACAACCGTATCTTTTTTTTGAAGGAAAAAACAACCGTATCTAACGCTCTATTGATGAAACCAGAAAACCCTGAGGGATAAAGTTTCTCCCTCGACATTAATCACTTGAAAAAAAATGGGAATCATAATTAAGGACATCAGTTGAGTCTTAGCTAAGTTCTTGCTCCATCAATAGGGGAAATTGAGAAAAAAAATTATTGAGCTTGAGACATTGCTTTCCTATTCCTTTGTACTCAGAATGCAATAAAAAAAATCTAAGCTACATGGTTCTAAATAAAAAATACTTATATGTTTCGTGCTTTAAAAGAAAAAATTGCGCGAAAATTTAGAATCACCAAGTTGTAGCAACTTAAACGCCCTAAACAAGATGTAACATCATTCTAAAAAACAAAAAGAAACCTCTTATGTGTAGATGCATGATTTAAGCTCTTTTAGCCAAGATGCAAATGTTTACCTTCTTCCCAATCATTCTAAAAATTCCATCAAGAAGTTCAAATGAAGGCTTGAGGGTCGTTCTGAGATGAATCTGTAAGATATTGAGCATAAGTAAGACCAGGAGATGAAGGTTCGGGAATGGTATAACCTTGCTCCTTGAACCACACTAACAACAAGCCCTAGATATCAAGAAGCTTAAAGATACAGTTAGAAAGAACAATCATATTGTTTTGGAGTTAATTACTATAATTCAATCCCAAACAAAGTCTTAAGACAGACATATTAGTTTTTAATTTGGCTTGCCTTCTCTTTCCCGTGTTTTCTTCTTTCTTTCTTTTCTCATCTTCTTTTTGTTTTTTTATTTTAAATATCTAATAAAATAAAATAAAAAATTAATTATAGATTTTTGTCTTTTAGTATGCCACGTGGCGTGTCATGATTGGTCCATGTGGCACACCGTTATATTTGATTTTTTTTTAACTGAGACTTAACAGAAGGATTAAAACCAAAAGTTTTACAAACTGTTGGGACTAATGCCAAACAAAAAAAAAACGCAGGGACCAATGCCAAAATTGGGTGAAAGTGGAGGGACTAAACACACATTTAAGCCTTGAAAAAAATATTATCGTCAACATAAGAAAGTATTGAAGATCAAACAAAAGAGAGTTCCATTGATATTCTTGAAATGATTGCTACAAACCGACTATTTATCCGATTAAACGATAATATAAAAAGGAAAAAAATGCCTAAGGTTTCTTCTAAAAAGGAGAAAGTCCACTCGAAGGTATGTCTTCCGGTAGCGTTGCATCCTCATTAACATCTAATTGACGTGATGAATGGTTTGCTAAGGAAATGACACTTTTTTTTATTTTTATTTTTAAGAAGCCAAAGAGTAGAGAAATGACAATTATCGTCGAAGGAGGCCCCAAAGGGACTAGCACCTTTGTTGGAGGAGGCATTTGGGTAGGATCCCTCAAAGTTTGTCTCCGTTCAAATAAATCCATGGTTGTTAACTTTAACTCAAAATGTCTATGGTGTACCAACTAAGAGTGGCCCACCATAGATCCTATTAATTATTTTAATTTAAACAGTTTGATCTTTTTTCTTAAAAGAGGATCATTAGATTCCCCATGTCTATTTTGTCAAGAGTTTTCTCCAAAATGTTAGCCAACAAATTGTCACAAATTGATAGATACTCTTTATTTGTTGAGCAACCCTAAATGTGGAGAAATGAGGTGCTTGAGGTTTAAAGGCTGGTCTCTGCATAATTAAGCATTCTCCGTACAAATTGAGTTAAGTTCACATGACAAATGGATATGCTAGCACTAATAGTTATTTGGATTTAAATTTAAAATTTATATGTTTATAGTATATATGTAAATTCCAACATAGACTATGATTATCCTTAACCATTGAACCGACCGTGACTACCATAATTTAAACTTATTTTCCATCAAAAAAGGAAAGAAAAAAAAAGAGTTTTCTCAAGAATCTAGAAATTGATCATCACTTCTTTAAATGTCACTTATAATAATTTGAGCATGTGTTTGAAGCTTGAAACAAAATAAGTTCAAGTAAAGCCGCCCACTTCATGGGAGATATCCACGACCCTTAATTAAGTGGGATATCCACAATTATATTTTATGCTATTTTAGGAAATCTAGTGCACCCACTAATTTACATTTTATTTATTTATTTTAAGAATAGCACTAATTTACATTGATAGATAAAGACTCCCACTACTTTAAGTGAGAGAATGTCTAGGGTTGAAGATAAGTGATAAGTGATAAGTGATGAATTGATAGGGAAATGATATAGTGGCAGTATAGTTTTTTTCTTGACATGTTATTATCATACATATATAAATTAAATAAAAGGCATCGTTTATATATACGGCCTTGATTAATTGATGGGGGAAATGATAGTGAAAGTGCAAACTTTTTTCTTGACACATTAATATTATCATAAAATAAAACAAAATGCAACGTATATATGGCCTAGATTGACTTATAAAGAAGAAAACACCAAATGAGCTTGTTGAGTGAACAACTGACAACACATTCTACCAGTGATCATCTTTATAATTGGAGTCATTTAGCCATGCAATTAATCTTCAAATTGGTAGTGTAAATGATAGTGGAGGCATACATAATATTGCTATTAAAACATACATATTAAGTTACTAAGAGTTTTGCATATGATTGGTTCAAGGCCACCCAATTTCTCCCTGGCAAATTGAAAAAGAGAATGATAATCGATACTTCCATAATTCCATTCACATGTCACACTAGTAATACAATATTAATTAATGTCCTTATGTACTTAGCAGTGGAGATAGGCTATTAAAGAGTTAATGCTATGGCCTTTCCTCATCTGATACTACAAATTAAATTTTTTTATAACATGTTTAATTTGAAATATCCTCCACCCGTCGCAAAATGTGAGCAAAAATGGATCAACAAAAGTTAATGTATTTGATTCAAAATTTGTACTAGATACATCAATTTATTTTGACCCATTTTTACTTATATTTTAGGACGGAAGATATACTAATTTTCTACAATTATCTTTCAATTAAAGTTTTCGTTGAATAAATGACCACATCTCCCAATAACCTTATTTTTAAAGAAATTAGTCTTCACATGTGTTCTTAATTTGATCAACACATAGCTGTATTGTGTTGCCCAAAACAAATTATTATAGATCAAGAGTAAGTAACAAATGAAACATAATCTCCGCACGTCTAATTATTTGTGAATTTTAGCAAAGTGTATTGCAATGTTGTTTATGCAACCAAACCCTTTTTAAAGCCCTCACAATTTGACACGGAAGCAAGTATTAGCAAGCATTAAGCTTAAAGATAAATTGACAAGTTGCAAACGACAAACCTGTCAAATAAGAATTTCAGGAATCTATCAGAATTGAGAAAAGTTCTCGATAATTTTATTGAATGAAAAACTGCCTCTTAATCTACGAAAGTTTAGTTTAAATACTAGGGAAAATACAAACCCTAACGAGTCGAAAATAACAAACTGAAATAAAATAGAAAAGTAATAAAGTTGCTGAAATAATAAAAATGCAGTTTTGGGCCTTTAGATGACTTCGAGTGGCTAAATTCACCCCTACATCACGGCAAAGCGATGAGTTATGCTCGTGAGCGAATTCCCTTTCCGAAAAGGTATAATTCGAGTCAATCCGACACCGAATGTCAAATCTGCACTATTCCAAATAAACCTTTCTTGCGTGCCACTTCATCTTCGATACGTGCCGTCGGTTTGCCTACATCACAATTAAAATTATAAAATTAGTTGAACAATTGAAATATATGCATGTATATGTGGATATGATAAAAGAAATACTTTGATCACTGTTAGGAATAAGAACTATCAAGATATTCGTTTGCCCCAATTAATCGTCAATCATTTCTGTATCAACTGATTCTACACTAGTCGGTTATGATTTTACCATCTTGTCTTGGTGACCAATGCATGATCCGATTATCAATTTTTTGTTGTTGTTGTTGGTTAATACAGTAAATGAGTATTTTATTATTTTATAAAATATAAATAATAACGTTGATATAGACGTTATGTAAGTACATGATATATCTGCAATGACGTTGATATGTAGACGTTTAGGTTGAATATAAAATTTGTTACTTCTTCTAGTTTAAGGTGCGTGAATTTTGTCACTAAAATTTTCATCCAATTTTTGTTGTTGTAAAAAGTCATTCACAACTGTTTACTAATATTTGGGGGCTAAGGAGTGGATAAATTGAACTATGATGGGGTCTTCAAGGGGAGGCTGGCTAAATATAGCTGGTTGTAGTGACTTATTGAGAGATGCTTGAGGGGTTGCTTGGATCAAATGCTTTCTAGAGATTGGACAATTGTGTCATGTGCTTATTGGCACTGATTTTGCTTGGAAAAAAGAATTCAAAGAGAGTAATTGTTGAAAGATGTGTTATGGTGAGATGTGTGAGCAAGCCACTTTTTAACATTTTTGATCCCATCAATTCACGTAGAATTCATATAAATTTGATGGCACATGCAAATTGTAATCAATCATAAAAATGTGTTTGTGTTAAAAACCGTGTCGTTAGGATTATTCTTTATACAAAGACGAAAACCTATGCTGTTAGTTTAGTTCGCAAAATCATTTTCAGGGTGGGAATGAATTAACGACTTGTTTGTTACAGGTTCTTAAAAAATTGTTTTTGAAATTGGAATTATGTTTATGTGTAGGTGCTTTTTAAAATTTATTTCTTTGAAAAAATTTATTTCTATGTTGAAAATAATTTTTTTTTATGAAAATCATTTTTAAATTGAAGGGAGAGAAAGGTATAATTTATGTTGTTTATACTTCATATTAATGAAACGGTGCATCAAATAGGTTTCACATGAAGATGCGGTTTGTGTGTCTGGTTGTGGGAGTCAAGAAACACCAACGCATCTTTTTTTGGACTGTGACGTTTTCGGGTCCCTTTGGTCTCATGTTTGACTCTGACTGGGTATCTCTTCCGTTTCGTCTGGTGATCTTCATCAACACTTCACCCAATTTGTTTCTATGGCGGGTTTGCCTCGATTCACACATATGTTTTTCAGAATCATTTGGTTTACCTTTGTTTGGGTTCTTTGAAAGGAAATGAATGACCGTGTGTTCAAAAACATGACATCTACATCTTCTACACTCATTGAAAAAGTTAAACTAACATCTTTTTTGTGGTTGAAATCAAAACAGGTAACATTTACTTACAGCTATCATGACTGGTGGAAGGAACCGCTCCTTTGTATGGGCGTCCACTTGTAATCATTTTTTTTTGTTTTGTTGTTTTGGTGGTGCTTTGCTTTGGTTTGCATATAGTTTTCTGTAAATACTCTTGCGTGGTTTCCCTTTTGCACGCCTTGTGCAGGGTAAATCACCGTTGTTAATATATATCATTTTTTATTGTTCAAAAAAAAATAAAATAGGAACTTATTAAAAATGGTCTAAAAGCGAAATCTTATTATTTTTAGTAAAAACTGAATTTTGTAATGATTAAGAATAATCCTTCAAAGAAAAGAAGAAATAATGATTAAGAATAAATAACAAATATAATCCTTGAAAAAACAAATACAGTATAATATTTTATTCCGTAATTATTTTTATTAAAATTTATTAAAATAGTAAGATTCATTTCTGGCTTCATATATATTAGACACTCCATTAATGAATATCTATTTTAAGATGTATAATTTTCAACTTGAATGTTTTTCGACCTACCATGACTCTTGTTTTGGAGTAGTATGAGAGTTTTTTTATCAAATAGTCCGGTGGTTGGAGCTCATGCTTTTTAATATTGAAAAATATAGTGTGTGAGTTCAAACCCTAATCTCTACACATATTATGTATCGCTCCTACCAATTGAGATAAACTAGAGGAGTACGAGAGTGACACTGAACAGCTACATCAGTTTTGTTGTATTATGACCAAATTCCTCAGTTTTGATGTATTGTGACCAAATTCCTCTTCAATTATTCTTGTAGCTTGTTTTCTACTTCGACCCTCTTGTTTGTTTCCAAAACCAAAAGAATTTAACACGTATAATGTGTGCATTAATTATTCAAGACCTGAGCTGTTAAGAAATGTGGTCCGTGCCTCCGTGGAAATATCTATAGGTTATCATAAGTGCAGTGGGGCTCCAACTTGCAGCCTCTATGCATGATAAAGTATACATCTTACAAATTATGTTGATTCTTCTTTTATATAGAAAAATAAGGTATTGTCATGTTTTTTGGTAGGTTTCCTCTACTATAATTATATTTAAAATATGACTAACATTAATTTGGATACATCTTTGGTTGATATTCATATAAGTCACACTGTGATCGTCTAATATCATCTGATTCAATATTAGATGATTTTATCATGTTATCTTTATGGTCATAAGAAAGATAGGAAAAAAGAAATCATTATTAATTAAAGTTAAATTAATGGTCATTTGTCCAGAAGTCCTAGTACAACTGAAAAAATGTTAAAATTGTTAGGCCAGACGTCATGATCAGGGTTCGAACCACTACTAAAAAAACAAAAATTAGTGAGGGAAAACGTGAAATCCTTCTCTAATTCCGTCACTAAATTTTGTGACCAAAGAATTTGTGAGGAATTTTATTTTTTCCGTCACTGATTTCCCTCGCTAATTTTGCTTTTTCTAGTAGTGAACCCCGGTACCTCCATTTGTGTGTTTGAGTTTATAATGACTTTGCCATTTCGTCTAGCTATAAAAAAAATTAATGGTCATTTTACAACTATTCATGACAAAATTTGATCTTTATCCATTGATGTCATAAAACTAGTCTCTTACAATTCTTGATGAAACTCTTACAATTCTAAACGACTATCTCCCAAAGAATGATATCATCATAAGAAATTTAATTGTTTCCTAAAAAAATATAATATAATTTTGATGTTATTATCCGAAAAAATGAAAATTATTTTGATTCTTCTATTGGTTAAGATAAAGCCACGTACACATACATAACTAAGGTGGATGTAGAATGGGAATCAAAAAGAATGGGAATCAAAATGCCAAGGTATAGAAGTATAGAACTCCACGTTTAGATCCTTCGAAAAAAGAAAATAAATAAGTTTTTATTTTGAAGGAATTTTTTTTTTCTACTTTTGAATAATTATGGGTAACTCACTCTTATCAACCAATCAAAACTAGTCCGAAAGACAAATTTACAATTATACAGAAAATTAGTTTGTAGGAGTAAATACCACTTGCTAATTTATTTATGTTATTAACTCTGATTGGTTGCTGAGTAAATACCTACAATCATTCGATCACGTTTGTTGAAATCAAATAAATAATTTGCTCCAAGTTGTGTTATTACGACATCATAAAATAGAGGAACATTGAACGAGGACTTAAGTCGAATTAATATGAACCTGCAAAAATTGGTCCAAAATTAAACCTACTATTTTTAGTAAAATTTAATAAATTATTAAATCACTTCTTGTTTTTTCATTATATTTTTTGAATAAGGTTTTTTACTTATATAAAATCACTTTTTACTAAAAGTAGTAGTGATCTACTTTGGATCCTTTTTACGAGCTCCATATATAGACTATCATAACTATGTGAATGTTATATAGTACCTTTGCCTATTGGTTGGACCGTGATTCACTACAATCGGTAATTTGCTACATTCACGCAATCATGCATTCTCAGCCGTCCGATCATGATCGGATGGTCCTGATTTGAGAACAAAATTAAAAATAAAAATTAAATACTTTTTTTCTGAGCTGTTGATCAAGATCAAATGGTTATTAATGTAATAGATCGTGAATAAGGATTTAATTAAATAGATCGAATCATGTGATTGGCTAGGATATGGTGAACAAACCAAGATATATGGGAGGTTTTGGACTCTTGGGTTAAAGTTATTATACATCGTGAATAAGGATTGTATCCTTCAACTGGGATATAAGCTTCAAATTGGTAAACATAATTTTTGGTGCAAATTGTTGCATGGTAAATATAAGAGGAACGTTAGTCAAGGTGAAGTCATAGCAAATTCGACGAATTCTAGCTTATGAAAGTGGATAGTGAATTTGAATACTTATTGTTTTTGGTATGTGGGAGATGATCATGAAGTGGATGTGTGGGGTAATACATGGATTGAGCCTAACTTTAGAGTTAGCGATGAGTCTTAATTTAAGGTCGAAAAAAAAAATATTTGTGGAACTTTGGTAATACTAGAACCACCGGTTAATTGTAGTGAGATACCGAAAGTAAGGATAGTGCATCCAACTAGGTAAAGCATGTAAATATTTATACACTTAGTTGTGCCCAACTTTGACAGTCTCCATCCTTGGTTTACTTTCAAATTGCAAGGTTTTTTTGTATGATGATCGAGGAATCTTTGAAGAATCTAAGAGAAAAATTATGTGAGAAAATTTTAGTCTCTCACACTCTTTATAAGCATCTTCTTAGTCCACACAAAGTAACTCTTATAGAAAATCAACACCATCTTCTTTGGGCACAAACAAATGTAACATACATGAGACATCATCCGATGTGATGTCATCTCACTAGAGAGAAAATGAAAGCTACCAATCTCTGTATGCCACCGCTCTGTCAATGTCGTACACATACTTGTATTGATCTAAAACGATTGTGATATCAAGAATGAGTGAAATACCAGAATCATGTACTATATTCAAAAACCATCTACGAGGTGTTGAAGACTTGTCTTTATTCATGTCGATTACCCTCTTCCCATTGTTGATACATTTGAGTAATTTTTCACGTCCCATGAAAAAAAAACACAAAAATAAATACAAATTTACAAACATTAATAGTAAAGAAAGCAAATATACAAATATACTTAATTCTCCAACCCATATGCTGCCTACAACGTGCTTACACAAATTCGACGTAGTGACATATCAGAATGACCACCACCACCACCACTGTATTTTAATTGTGTTGTATATCCATTAAAAAATAAAACCTGTGAAGGCTCTAGTGTCATCCCTAACCCTCATACGGTGGACCTTTTTATGAGGATTATTTAATGCACATTGTCTATGTACGGGGTTGTGCAATACCTCCCTACAGAGTCTCGTCTTACCAACATCGTCAACTATATCTAGAACAACCAACAAGAAAAGACAAATTTATTAATAAATTATTGTAGTACGTATTTCATCAAACTCGATGATCACAAAAATAACATTCATTTTTGTAATTATTATTTCAATACCACATTAGATTAATGCATATACTTCATAATCACATTTTGCTTGATCAACAACTACAAAATTTCTAAACTACATCTACATTCCACAAAAACCCTAACCTAAAAAATTAACATGAATGTGTGGAGTTTGAGAAATATAACTCTTGCTTGTTGGATTTACAAAGGAATGTCACAACAAATGCAATATCTTTGATCTCGTTTGATGAAATCACTTACTGGATTAAGGAAAATGTTTGGAAAATTTTGATTCAACTAAAACATAAATGAAGCATAAGTTTCAGTAACTTTCATATCATAATTCTCGTTCTACAATGATCGGAAGTTAGGTCCCGATAGGATATGGAGTTAGGACTCGAGGAGAGTATTTGGGGATTTTCGAGGGGACCCGTGAGCAATCTAAAGGGCTTATATAGTAATTTTCAAATCTTAAAACATTGAGTATTTGAGTTTAAAAATTGTTCAACATTTATTTTTTTATTGGCTTAATTGCACTTTTGGCCCCCTATGTTTCAAGAAGTTGCGATTTTGGCCCCCTAACTAATTAAAATACAAAGCAGCCCCTATGTATTGGATCTTTGGCAGTTTTGGCCCCCTAGACCAATTTTGACTCGGTCAACGCTGATGTGGCACTTCAAATCCGCCACGTGTGCATTGCTTTGAAGTGCCACATCAGTGTTGACCGAGTCAAAATTGGTCTAGGGGGCCAAAACTGCCAAAGATCCAATACATAGGGGGCTGTTTTGTATTTTAATTAGTTAGGGGGCCAAAATCGCAACTTCTTGAAACATAGAGGGCCAAAAGTGCAATTAAGCCTTTTTTATTTAATGTTAAACTTCTTTCCTAAAAAAAATTTCAATGCTAAACTTCTAACTCATCTCATACTTACCACGATGTCACATGAATAATATATAATTCAATATCTTATTTAATGAAAACTACCATGATAAAGACAAAAATGGGGAGAAATAGTCCAAAGCCTTCAAATCTAGTATGGTATAAAACACTAAAGGATACACATGCAAACGACAATTCACGGTATAAAATTATATACGTCCAATAAGTGGGTCAAAAGAGGAAGAAACACAAAATGCTTACTTACAGCATTTATCATAATTTATAATTAATACAAACACGTATGTGTATCAGCTAAGAGGAATATTTTATTCTCTAGATTCTTCCCAATAAATCTCACTATATTTTTCTTAGTTCTATTCTACTTTTTGTTTACTATGGCTAATTGGCTATATCATTTTCTCCTTTATACAATAATAACGAGATCTCCCTAATTTTTAGTCAATCAAGTATGACTTACTTACGACTTTGGTCTCTCAAGCGTTGTGTTATGCACAAATAAATTATTTGTAGACTTAAATTTACAATCATACACAAGAGGAAGATAGTTGAATATATTTTTGAGGATTAATTAATCCACTCGATTTTTTTTCTTTCTAACACACGTTTTGAAAAATTCCTTCTTTAACATTGATATTGACCTCTCAAATCACACGAATCACATAAATTTATAGTGAGATCTAATCAATAAAAGTGGTTTGTTAAAAAATATGTATTAAAAAGTATGTTGTTAGCAAGATAGACGAATGTTACACAACTGGGAAAAACAAAATTAGGAAGGGAAATTAGTGATGGAAAAAATAAAATCCTTCACGAATTTCTTGATTGCAAAATTTAACGATAGAATTAGAGAGATATTGAACGTTTTCCCTCTCTAAATTTTCCTCACTAATTTTTATTTTTTTAGTAGTGTTAATAGATAGTAATTAGATGTTAGTATGTTACAGATTCCCATTCTTTCTGGGTTTTTAGGATCTTTGACTCATTTAATTTCTTTTACATTTAACTCAAATTAGTTGAGCCACATAACACTCAACATCAATGTTCCGCAAATCGAGTGTTAACTCTCCGAGTTTATCGAGTTTATGTTTTTAGGTACCAAAATCATGTTAACTTGGAGGTAAACTCGATTTCTGGTAAAATCGGAAGGTTTGACGAGTTTGACCGAGTTAACACTCGATAAACTCGTGTAAACTCTCAAGTTTACCGAGTTTTACGTGTTTACATCTGGAAAAAAATGAAAAATGCCCTTTTTTTGGGTCCACTTTTTTCAAAATCCAATTCATTTTCTACAAGCCCAAAGACTGAAACGTTTACTGAATAGTTACCATTATAGTAACACGTTATTCCTGAAATGAAACGTTTCTTTTTCTTTCTTCTATGAGTTCTCAAACCATGAACAGGGGAGAACATCCCAGTTAGGGTTGCGATTCTGACGGTGGAAATTCAGATTTCGACACCGGTGATTGCAACGCCGGTTAGGGTTGCATTGGTGGTGTTTGTTGACCTTTTGAAGATATTAACTAGTTTATTTTTAAGATAGTTTTATTAACAACTTTAGGAACCAGTGAAACTTGCTTTTTTGGATGGTTTTATGGATGACTTAAACTTAGAGACTTATGAAACTTATGATTTTGTGCGTTAATTTTTGTATTTTGATCCTAAGTTGAGCATAACGTTTGGTATAATTTATCTTTGTAATTAAGTCATATTTTGTATTATTGACTTATTTACAATATTATATTAGCTTATATATGTCATGCAATAATAAATTTTATATAATTTTAATTTTAGGTAAACTCGTACCAGTTCTTGAGTCGAGTTTACCTAAATAAAACGAGTTGAGGTAAACTCTCGAGTTGCAAAATCTTGCTCAACATGTGTTAAAGTAATAAAAAAACTTTCTTGCTGAAAAAAAATTCGTGAGACAAATATCACTATATTAAAAAAGTGACGACTAAAATTTACAAGGAGAAATGTATGGGGGAAAAGAATATTTTTTAAGGATTGAAAGATAAAAAATAGTATATTTATAGAAATAATATTATTTAATCCAAAGAAAAATGGCAATATGGCCGTAGTACTAAAAGTGGAACAAAACTTTATATATTCTTTATATTTTCCTATGAAGTTGATGTGCATATACCACTCACTACCTTGCTATTGCTTTACTATATAAATGCCTTTCCACTTGATCTACATTCAAGCCAAGATTGTTGTTGAATTAATTAAACTAAACACAAGGATGAGGAACTTTGGTATAAAGTTACAAAATCTTTGTATTTTCTTTCGCAACATTTTTCATGGTTTCTTGTTCATAAGAAAAAAATTCTTCCATGGTTCCTTGCCTCGTGCTCTACCATTCCAATTCCAATTCCAATTTAACAACTTTTTCATTCAACTATGTTATTTCATTATCCTTTCTTTTTTTGGTTACTTGGGTCTCAAGTTTTCAAAGCCAAAAACTTCTTTTGGACCCAAGGACTTTGATCTCTTTTACACTTCTGTTTCTGCTTCCACTGTTTCTAGCATGACATCAATAGAAATGGAGCACTTCTCTAATCCCCAACTCATTCTTCTTACTTTTCTTATGTTAGTTGGTGGTGAAGTTTTTACTTCCATGCTTCAACTTTTTCTTGATAGGTTAAATTTCACCCAAAAACATTGTGTCAAAAATGAATGTAGTAGTTGTGTTAGTAGTACAACTCTCTCACATAAAATCCATCAAATGGAACTTGGTTTGGTTTCTATGCCTCAATCAGAAAATCATGCTCAAATTGATAAAAATAATATTAACGATAAAGATAAACTTAAGTATAATTCTCTTAAGTATCTAAGTTATGTAGTTTTGTGTTACCTTATGGTGGTTCATTTTTTTGGTTTTAGTTTGGTCACTTTGTACATAACCTATATACCAAGTGCTAAAAATATTCTTCAAAACAAAGGCATCAATATTGAAACATTTTCTTTATTTACCATAGTTTCAACATTTGCAAGTTGTGGCTATGTACCTACCAATGAGAACATGATGGTTTTCAAGAAGAATTCAGGACTTCTTCTTCTTATACTTCCACATGTACTTTTAGGTAATTCCCTATATGCACCATGTTTGAGGCTAGTAATAACTTTTTTGAAAAGTATTACTAAAAAAGAAGAATTCTCTTACTTGCTGAATAATTCAAAGGAAATGGCTTATGATCATTTGCTCTCTACTCTTCATTGTTGGCACCTTGTTGGCACTGTCTTTGGTTTCAATCTGATACAATATATATTATTCAGTTGTATGGAGTGGAGTTCTAAGATTATGGAGGGACTAAATATCTATCAGAAATTAGTTGCATCTTTGTTTCAAGTTACAAATGTTAGACATGCTGGTGAATCTGTTTTTGATCCCTCCTCCATCTCTTCAGCCATATTGGTGCTCTTCATTGTCATGATGTAAGTTACTATCTTTCTTCCCTAATGCCATTAATATGGTTGCTATTAATCCAACATGGCGATGATCTTCCCATGTTGATTTAAGATCCGTTGCGATCTGATCCAACGGTGGTATCAGAGTTAATAATGACTAAAAATTTGTGATTGGCACCATATATCAAAAGTTTTCACGAAAAAACCTATCCTTGAGTAAGTATATATATAGATATCATAGTATTAGCCACCAATAACCCATAAACATTCCAATGGTTAATTAAATCCACTTTCCCTTATATTTAAGGGAGCACCATAATATAATTTGTTACTTAAAATAAAACTAGTTCTCAATTTGTGAGTAAATTAAATTACTCAATAAACATCATGTATTGTGTAAAGCTTTTTTTTAGGCAATTGTGAAAGCTTCTTGTGGTCCTTAACCACTACATGCTCTTTTTATTTTCTTTTCCAACTTTGAAGAAATAGCATTTGAAATAGCAAATATTAAGCTTATTGGTTTTTCATGCCAATATGCATGCATATTTTTTTTCTTTCTTCATGACAATATGCATGTTTGATTTCTTAGTAGACAGTCCACTACAATTGCACCCTTCAAAAATAAAAATCCACTTCACATTGTACGGTTATATATATATATATATATATATATATATACACACGCACACGGGGAATGCTAATACACACTCATTAAAAAATTAGATGCGTATTAACAATGAACACTTTTTATATCGGGACTAAAAACCTACAATTTTCTTTTTTAAAAGCCACTAAACTGAAAGAGTATTATGACAATTTTAATTTTTTTTTTAAATCTCCTTGCAATTAATGAATCATCATCTTTAGTCTCTCATGGCTGCAAATAGTCCATGTGCTCAATATATTTTTTTTTCATGGTCATTGCTTACATTTGTGAAGCATCAAAACTCTTGGTTCTACTCTTTGACAACATTAATTTCCATATATTTATCGTCTAAATATTTTTTAAGGAAAAAAATGCTTATAAATATCTCAAGAGCATATGTTAATGAATCAAAGATAGAAATACAATTATGGAAGTGGTCTATTTAATTTTTTAAAAGTTTAAAACATTTCCTTTTTAGGGGAAAACATTTGCACTTGCGACATTTGTTAGCAAAACATTTTTTCATGCTATTGTTCCTAATGAAAATACCTTGCTAATTAACTCAAAATTTGGTTGAGAACCTAATTAAATATTATTTAACTTAGAGATCAAACTAATACTTTCCGAACAATAGCCTTAATTAAAATGCATTAACCATTTATGTCTAGACCTTTGTTAGCTCTTTTTTTTTCTTCCTTTTCTTTCTATATAGTATAATTTCTAATTTCTCTTTTAATATGCATTAACCAAATTTTGCTTTGCATAAATTCCGTTTTACCACTTTACATGGTGCACGGAACTAGAATATGATAATAGATTTGACTACTCACAAAATAAATTCTAATTTGTGATTTATGCGTTCTCAGTAGCTTGCAATTTTAAAGTTGTACGTATGTGTGAGTTTGTGTGAATGCAAAATACGAATTATGGAATATCTTCCGTGTATAATAATAATAAAAAGTTTAATTATGCTACTTTATGAGATCAAGCAACTTTCTATATAAAAATATGTTATCCAAGAATCAAATCAGTTATTCATGGGCATCAACTGTTAATGGAAATTGATGTTTTGTTTTGTTTAGAGTTTAGGGTACTCGTGTATACCACCGATTTCTTTAATGATGTGATAAAAATAAAAAGATAAAGAGAAAAAAGAAGTGTTCAATGAATATTTGAAAATAATATGTGTTCAAATATAATTGGAATTTTTTGGTACTCCTTTTAACCTTTTTCTTTTCATATTATACACATAATATATATTCTTTTGCTGGTCCAAAAATACTTAGTTTGAAATTTCCTTCCAACAGGTATCTTCCACCGTACACAACATTTTTACCAGTAAGGGACCAAAATGATGTGAAAAGAGACCAAAATAGCCTAGTGGATCGTATTATATTCTCTCAGCTATCTTACTTGGTTATTTTCATTATTCTCATTTGTATCACTGAGAGGCAAAGCTTAAAAGATGATCCCCTCAACTTCAACGTCTTGACCATAACTCTTGAAGTCATAAGGCAAGCATCTCTCTCTTAAATTATGCGGCAATATCATGAATTCTTATTGGATGTCATTCAACGTTAGTTTAAAAATTAATTTATACCAACATGTTAAACTCGTATATATATCTAAAATATTTTATTTATACAAAATATTTTCTATCAAAAAGTTTGTTGGAATTGAAAATTAAGAAGTCTCACATATATGAAATAATAAAATAAAGAAAAAAACAACCGTGTTTATATATAAGTGGTGGAGAGTTTGTGTTTATTGATTTGAACTATTGGATCATAGGTTTTTTTTTCTTTCTTGCTAACAAGTGCTAGGTATTGTTTAATGAACTTATAAAAAAATTGTCTTCAAAATGCAAGTCAAACAAATGTAAAAATTCAATATAAAAATTACTATTTTTGGATGATTAAACAATGCCTTAAGAGCAATTGTTAACATTTCTTTTTTTATTAAAAAAACTCAATATCTTTCTAAGAAACGATTAATTCGATGGGTTCAATTGAACCGTTCGGTTGGGAGAACAATATATATTGTTGCAAGTTACTATATTATGGATTAAATGCAAGGTGTAATATTACTAATGGGTAACATTATGATGATTAAATTGTGCAGTGCTTATGGGAACGTAGGGTTGTCGACAGGATATAGCTGCTCAAGACAATTGAAACCTAATTTAATGTGCAAAGATTCATGGGTTGGATTTTCAGGTAGATGGAGTACAGAAGGGAAGCTTATTCTTATCTTGGTGATGTTCTTTGGGAGGCTCAAGAAATTCAATATGAATGGAGGCAAGGCATGGCACCTGTCCTAGCCAACAGGGTCAAAATTCTCTCTATTTAATATACACTTTTATTTGAAGAAAGATAGATCAAGATCCTCTATATATATTTCTTAGGCTCCAATTAGAATAGAGAGATAGACTCACAAATCACAATCACATAAATATGAAATTGGTGGCACCCAAGTTAAAATTGGGACCCATGTTTGTGCTCCAGCAGCTCCATGTGCTAGTATAATAAGGTAGTTCTAGAATTTATTAATCAAGATATGGTCATAGAAGCTACACATGCATGGACCATGTAGATCGCGTGTATCTATATATATGTTTTTGTGGTTCAGTTTTATGTTAGTGAAGAACTGCAAGACCCTACATGGGTGATCCATGAACCAATGTAGACCATTGTAGACCTACGATATTCATTTAACGTCGATATAATATTAATTTAAAGTCGTTAAAAATAAAAAGAATGAATTTGCGAACAAACTTACAACATCCATGTTAATAACATAAAACGGCAAGTACACATGCTTACAAATACGACTATATTCAAGCCATCGAAATGCTATGTTTTCGGATTTGCAACGTTGACGACGCAAAAGTCATTGATTGAATTTGCACTAACTGAAAACTAATCTTTCAACCTAAATCAAATAAACACCACCCTAAGATGAGAAATAAAAAACATACTGCAAAAAGACGGAAAATCAAAATAAACAAAATCATAAGAGACGACAGAATCATAAAAACAAACGAAAAAAAACTGAAAATATGTGAAAATCACTTATGCATCTAAAAGAAAAAGAAAAATAATTTGAAAGAGTGATTTCAAGTACCAATTGACCCTAAATCACTCATTTTAGTAGATAAAAAAAAAGGTTGTGACGGTTTGGTTTGAGAAAAGAAAGAGAGAAAGTTGTAAAATTATCAACATAATGAACTAGATATGAATTAAAATTTTCAAATTAGAATATTTCCGTGTTAGTAAAATCTTGTCATCTTTACAACATTTTTTTTATAAAATAATCACTTTTAATTAGTAATTAATTCTTATTATGTATTTTAGTTGTATTAAAAAGATTCTAAAATGAAACTTATTAAAAAAAAATAAGAGAGCACAAAGAATACTTCAATTCTTTTATATGGAAGATAAAAACCTCAGTGCGTGAGGTTTAGAAAATCAATTTGAAAAAATTAGAGTTGATTTGTTGTCAATTCATATGTATGGAATTGCCAACCAAATTAGATTTTTAACCTTGTCGACTTGTGAGTAATTCATTGTATTGAAAAAAAAAGGAAAATATTGTCAACATATACAAAAAAAAGCAGACCACGTCGATGCGAATACATGTTGTCACACCTCCACCTCATAACAACAAGAGAAGATGAGATTATTTCTCTTTCACAAAACACTCAAAACTATGATTAAAGAAGATGATTTATTGTTTTGTCTTTTTTAAAGGAAAGAGCACACACATTTTATGGGCCCCATAAAACTCATTGATTAATTGATCATCTATGGTATAGGAAGTTTTGAAAGAAGTCTCCAACCAAAAACTTGGACTTTTTATAGGAACATAATTTTTCACAACAACTTCAAAGCTTGGATATGTCTATCATTCAACCAAGAATGTACCGACACCACACCATTCTCAATTGCATTGTGTTAAGATTTGAACCAATCTTGATGGGAAGAGAAAGGAAACAAGATTTATCGAGATTCAAAGCATTTTCTCTAATGTGATCAATGAAACTCGAAACAAATTTTTATATGTTTTCTCAAGCACTTAGCTATAGCCTTATAGGTTAATTAACAGCCCAAGGAAAGGAACTAACTACCTACTCTATAGATTGAGATCTCACATAGCTATACTAGACATAACTTAATTAACAAGCTAACTGACACCAGGCCAGGTTCTCAAAGTTCTTGATGACTGGTGGTGCAATGTTCAATAATAAGAAACAGAAGAAAAGGAAGAATAATCTAACAAAAGGTATGCTACTCAACACAATTAACAAGGGTTTGCAACATATTTTCAATTATTGTGAACCAGAACCTTACATAGATTAAAAGATGTGATTTTCTTGGTATGGATTAAAAACGAAATTTCATATATTTATGGGGACCATTTACTTGCTTAACTCTATTATTAATAATAAAAAATTATAATTTAAATATTCAAATAACTAATCAAAATTAAATCGTAGATTGGTATTTTTTTGAAAATAAATTAGTCACCCAAAACTAAACTAAACATATTTTATGTTTGGATTAAATGAGTTTTTACTTCAAAACTCATTCATAATCGCACCATGAACTAGTCATAATTAATTAGAAACAAGTGCTCCACTTTATTTTTAAGGGAAAAAACAAGTACTCAAGTGATTGAACTCAAGTGGTATGTGATCTCCATCAAATGATGAATTGTTTTAGAGAACTCAATTTTGATTGCCGGATATAATAATTCTTGATCAGAATATACCCATGATGACAATTTCGACAAGTGTACCAAATCTCTCACAAGTAATAAAATGATAAGTAAGGTTGTCTACATAAGAATTGTCGTTTCAACTCAGCAACTAACGTTAGTAACTTGGTTTGATAGCAGAATGTTAGCGGCGATTAATATTATTTGGATCCTTTCTATTTACTTGTTAGATTTAAAAGACAAGTCAACATTCAGTTATAAGACAATGGTTTTATTTAAGTTATGAGTTCGTTGGGCAGTATGTCCCTCCAGCTGTAAAGTTTCACATGCTGATCACTCTAAGGTTATACGCAACACTAAATGGTATATGGTCGTTAATCCCACAATGGTGTAGTGGCCTACGTACGAAATATTAACGTGGGGTCTTACTCTTTTAGAGGTAATTGAAACATAAATGAATTGAGATTTCTAAATTATCATCTAAAAGCTTCAAATTCATCTATAAATCTTAGTTCATACCATACTTTCTCTTACGTTAATAGTTCTACAAGTGGACAATCTTATCTCGTCTACCTTACCAAGGGGAGAAGAATAAAATGAATATGCAACGTTCGAAAAAGAGTGTTTTCTCTATTTCTTAGTTCAGACATCAACCATAGGTAGGTCGCAATCTCTACATGAATGAAAGCATTAAGACTTTGCATAAGAAAATTAAACAGAAATTATAACATAGCTTAATAAAAGGATTGAATTAAAAAGATCCAACAAATAAATAGAGGTTCATCTAAGAATCATTCCCAATTAGGGTTTAGTTACTCATGGTAACTAAAAACAAAATTACAAAAGAATAAAACATACCATAGAGACTAAGGTTGAAGAGAGAGACTCCTACCTTGAAGCTCCTAGTGGTTGCTTTCCTCTTGAACCGCTTCATTCTAATTTCCAAGTCGATTTGGGTTGAAAAACTAAGCTTTTTCCTTAAACCCGCATAGAAAAACTTTCAAATGTGCAGGACCATATAATTAAATTTTAACTCTTAAGTGAAGTTTTGATTTTGAAATGTGAAGACTCTGGATGCATAAGAGTGCATATGAAGCATATGAGAAGCTACTAAGAAGCATCTGAAGGAATGAAGAATCTAAAGGCATCATGCATTTGAAGACCACGTCAGCATCTGAAGACTCTGACTCAGTTTTTCGTCTTTTGAAGGAAGGCCGCTTTCAAACTCAGTACTAAAGTTTGTCTTATTCTGATCACATGGAGAAACAAACAAATAAATTTAAAGACAAAGAGAATGCAATGAATCATTCTATTAGAAGTAAATGAATATTGAATGACTACTGAACACCATTATCCATTTGAGTAAAAGACTCAACTTCTTTGATCAAGCTACTCAAGGACCAATTTGATGCGTTGACACTTCTTCAATAACAACTCTTATATTTTCTCTTATATAAGGACCTGAGCTTTTGAAGAAAAACAAGACCTCTGTAGTTTTATTAGTGTCCTTATTCTGCCAAAATCAATAACGCACAAACACTTAGAGAAATTCTTTACAATTTTCATATCTTCTTAAGTATCAGAAGTCTTCTGAACTTAAAATTCTTACGCTTCTGATTGTATATAAAGCGTGTATCAGAAGTCTTCTGAACTTTAAATTCTTATGCTTCTGATTGTATACAAAGCGTAAACACAATCTTATTTATTTGTTGTAACTCTGATTGTAGAAGTCTTTTTCATGTGTGATTGAGCAAATGAAATCTCTTACTTGCATGTTTTAGCAAATTGTAATCTAGTGAGATTATATTGAAAATTCCCTTGAAAGTGCAAGGGGACTATACTACTTTGGGTTTGTGAGAGGAACTGTATAACTCTCTCTCTCTCTCTCTCTCTCTCTCTCTCTCTCTCTCTCTCTCTCTCTCCCCCCCCCCCCCCCCCCCCCCCCCCCCCTCCCC
>Ga0228710_1000461_pt1 | contig 51072 bp, 35 predicted proteins | sample MedpolnodulmetaG_FD_177995 | JGI IMG/M metagenome (GOLD analysis project Ga0228710, IMG submission 177995) | Root nodule microbial communities from Medicago polymorpha collected in Santa Monica, California, United States - pink nodules | ecosystem: Host-associated > Plants > Roots > Nodule... | reverse complement strand
AAAAAACCACCTCCCCCCCCCCCCCCCCCCCCCCTCTTGTGGTTTTTCTCATCTTCAGGGTAGGTCAGATGTTGGTGGGTCTTCAGGATTCTTAGTACATTCAGCAACTGCTGAAGACTGTTCAGCCTGAAGAGGTAGTTGAGGGGTTGTTTGGCGAGGTTGTGAAGAGGGTTTCTGAAGCTTTCTCATCCTCTGACCAATAGGAATATCATACAGATCAGAATCACTTGAGGGTGATACATGGGTTGGGATGATGAAGGGTAAGCTTGAAGTCTGAGTTACCTATGCTGAAGCTTTTGATACTTCAGCTACAGACGTGGACTCTGGAGCAGCAATAGATCCATCAGCTTCTGAAGCCTCTGGTATCTTCTCCAGCATCTCTGTAACCTCTTTAACAACTTGTTTCTCCACTGATCCAGCAATTTCCCTAACCTCATCCAGCTTCTTCATAAAATAATCATCAGAGGCATCAATGCCAATGGACTACAGCTTCTCATCTCTAGCAGCCTTGAGTGCTGCTTTCTTCTTGTTTCTTGCAGCCATTAACTCTTCAATCTGCTTTTGTGCCTCTCTGGCCTTAGCAGGAGTCATGACGAAATCTGGAGTCTCATATTTCTTCTTGAAGTCTCTCATCTCTTTAGCCCTTTGCTTTTTAGCTTCTTCAAGCTTTTCTTGAGAGTTAACTAGAGGAGATGTCAGAGGCTGATGCATCAGAAGTGTCCTTCCTGGACTTCTTGGTTTGAGCTTCTTTTGCTTCTGAGCCAGCATCAGTAGCAGTCCTTTTCCTTCTGACTTGAAGAGGAGCAACAACTGGAGTATCAGCATCCAAACAGATGCCAGCATCTTTGACAGATTCTGCAACCAGCTTGGACAAAAGTACATGATTCCTTTCCTGAAGGATAGAAGGGAAATCCTTCATGAGTTTTGTTGGAGTTGTTGATTCTTTCAAGTCCTTCTCATTTGGAGAGAATTTCTTGATGATCTTCATATTCTGCAAAGTCTTGCCATTGATGATCTTTCCAGTTCTTGTTCTGAGAAAATTGTCAGAATCAAGGTTGTTCCTTCTCAAGATTTCCAGAATCTTTCCTTGTGTGAAGATCTCAGATAGGAGCCTTCCACATGGAATCTGCTTCCTCTTACTTCTGATTCCTTCCTTGATAGCCCAGCACAGATGGTGCATGATGTACCTTGGAAGGTTTATCTTGTTGAATGAAGCCAAAAAGTAGAGAACCAATTTGTGATTAGCACTGGGTTGGTCAGACCCTCCTCCTTTCTGAAGAAAGCATTCTATTAAGAATTTCAGAAGCATCATGTGGTTGTTGTCTATATTCACCAGCTTGGTTGTTGAGTCTCCTTGCAGAACCACGGATGTGTAGCTTGACATCAAGGGGTGTTTTCCTGTGATATTCCAGAGAAACCTGCCTGTGGGAGCGACCCTGCAAGCTTTCGCAATCACTTCCTCTGTGATTGTTACTGGAATACCCATTACTGAAGACCTAATCTCAGTCTGTCTGAAAGATTTCAGACCCATCTCATGTCTGGTCTTTCCCCTAAGACTTGGGTCTCTGATCATAGCTTCATCTTCTTCAGCCAATGCCGCTTCAACATCGTATACTTCTGCCCTAACCCAGAAGTCCTTTACCAGTGTGATGTATGTTGGTCCATTCAACATACCAAAGTATGGGAACATCTCCTGGACTGTTATCAATGATTCCAAATCCATCCCATTCCTCTTCAGGGATGCGAAATCCACGGGAGATTCACTCTGAACTTCGAATGAATCAAGTGGAATGACCATTGTCTTGGGCTTTAACAAGTAGCCAGAATCAGTGTACATTTGCATACCAGAATCGCTGGAACCAGTTACTTGCTTTGCACTTGATGAAGCCATTGATGTACTTTGAAGGTTTAAGGGGTTTCTAAGTTTTCAGTTTTTGAGAGAAAAAGAAACTTTGATTTCACAGAGTAATGCTTCAAAAACGTGAAAGTGTAGAAAAAGTGAATGAGATGAGTGTGATTGATATATATAGTGAGTTTTGTCAAATCGTTTCACATTCAGAGGGGACAAAACGGACATCTCATTAATGACAGAAATAGAGGGCGCGGGAAAATTTGTTTAAAAGCATATAACCATCATTGCCCCTAATGTGTTATTACCCAATACAAACAGACCACGTCTGAGAACTAAAAAGTAATTGCTGCAGTTAGTGGGCTAGAAGTTACTAGACTTAACTGTAACCCTTTCCACTACCGCATGAGTTATAATTTAAATTATATTGAACCTGTTTATGAAATCTGTCATGTAAATATCTAACATCTAAAACCCCAAATTTTCTTCAATTTTTTTCTAGGTCGTGCGTGACAAGGTCGTTGTGGAACTCACACAACAACAACAACAAACCTGAATGCTACAATAGAAACAAACACAGAAACTGAATACAAATCGAAAGATGATGAGGGAGGAGGAGAAACCCAAAATACAAACCCAAGAACACAAAGTAGTGTTGAAGATGAAAAACGAGGAGGGAGAAGCAGAAGAAGGAAATTAAAGATGAAGGAGAAGAGGGGAAGGGTCATACGATTTCTTCTTCTCCTTTTAACATTTTTTTTTAATTTCATTTTGTTTTGATTTTTTTAAGAAATGTAAATGCTTTAATCAAAATGGGTATTAAAAAAAATCAAAAATAAAATTATTTACACACTCAGTATGCCACATCAGTCAAGTGATCTAGTCAGATGGAGTTTGGGATGGCAACCAAAGAATCTTCCACTGATAAGGAGGAATCTTCAACAAAGAAAAATTACAAACGTAAATCAAAATTCGCCTAAATGGCAGGGGTGAAACCCTGTTAACCCTTTTATCTTCTCCTATGTTTGGACCATAGCCTAGTAATGTAGTAATGACTATTTTTTGAGTAGTGATATTTGTACAACCATTTAGTAACAATTTTTGAAATAACCTTCATATATGGTCAAAAGTAATATATATATATAGTTGTTCAAAAGTTGTCATAAAATTGTTGTATAATTATCATTTCTCTATTTTTTTTGGAGATAAAAATCTCTTTTCTAATAATAGAGATGTTAAACTAAAACCATTGTAATGTTAAGGACATTGTCCCTAACTCAAGTGGTTGAACTACGACATCTAAAAAAGTTTGAAAAGAAATATCAGGTTTTAAACTCTCCTCTAGTTACTAAAATAACACACTAACAATGTTCAAATAGATGAAAAAAAATAAACTATATTGTGAATCATATGTTGAGTTCGACCATTTCATATAGTTTTGAACTCAACCAATTTTATAAACAATTTAAAAACCGAACCAAACTGGTAGATATAAACCTAAACCACGTCCATTTTATTTTTGAAAATAAAAGTTAATCCAAAATCTCTACCCAAAACCAATCACATTCTTTATAATTAAATCACATTCTTTATAATTAACTAGGGTTAAAATGAGTTGAGTTGAACTCGTCTGAACTCAACTCGATAAAAATTGATTCAGTTCGAAACTTAATTTAAGTTTGAAATGAAACTTTTTTTAGCTTAAGTTTGGCCCATTTAAAATTTACGGATAACTCGGTTCGACGAGTTAGATTCAACCTGCTCGAATCACATAATTCAAAAATCTTTTTTTTTTTTTAAAAAAAAAGTATAAAAAAACTATATTTTTTTACCTTTTTTGGTTTAGTAGCCTAGTGGCTAGAGCTCACACAATTAAATGTGGATAAGGTGGGGTGTCCGGGGTTCGAACTCCGACCCCTACATAAATTATGCAATGTCATTACCAACTGAGTTAAACTCACGGGAACTATATTTTTTACATTTTAATCTCTCTTTTAAAAATATAAAGATTGAGTTAAAATAAAAGATATAAGAATCATATATTGTTTAAAGATATACACAAATACAAATACAAAGTTCATATATGTGCATAAATATAGAAAAACTAAAAAAAAAAACTTCCATTTCCAAACTCGTCTACACACATACATAAATATATACAAGGTTCGGAGTTCAAACCTCAAACACCAAAAAAAAAAAATACATATAATTGAGTCAACCCATGAACTAAACAAATCGAACTATATATAGTTCAAATTTAATTCATTTAGTTAACCAACTTAGTTTTAAGTTAAAAATATTTAGCTCATTTGATTTATGAATCAAGTTCAACGAGTAAATCGTCGAATCGAGTTCCAAACTATATTTGAGTTGTCTTGATTTATTGCCAACCCTATGATTAACCCTATGAAAATTGAAAAAAGTATATAAATTACATTACTCGTTAAAGAAATTGAGATACTTGGACCTTGAGCCATAATTTCCACTTGTTGAATGAAATTGAGATATTGTGAGATGTTTACTGGGCTGACCCCAAGCCCTCTCAACAACATTACTGGCATGAACTCTAGTGTCGGTATTCCTGAGTCTGCAGTAACGTTAATTTTGATTTTAGGCTGATTTTTCACCCGGCTATTTAGATAGCGAGACAAACCTTGGTCACTAATTAGATACACATGGTCGGATTTAATTTCAAGACTAGGTCTATCCAAGTAGACTTGAATATTTTCACCTTCACCACTAACACTAATATTCAATCTCAAAATGATACCCACTGATTCAACTTGTGGAACAATAAAGCAAAATATGAAGGCCAATTGATCCGAGGAGTGATCGACAAAAGAGAGATCAATAGTCATGGAATTACTTGTTGTCCTATACACCAACCATTTTGGAACACTGCTTCCTGGATACACATATGTGCCTTGAGCATCATAATCATGTTCATCACTAGATGTAGATATTTGTTGGAATGCAAATTTCATCATGTTAAATTGTGCATTCAATTCTATTGCTTTAAGAGAATGATGAACCAATTTCACACAATTCCAGAAGGAAAACCTTGTCTTGTTTTCCTTAAACATTTGAAGAGAAGTTGAAGGGAAAGTTACCTTCTCCAATGATACACAACCACTGGCATCTAGAGTTATCAACGATGAAGGAAGCTCCGGTAGATTTCGAAGATTCCTACAATATTGTAAGTCTAGACGTCGCAGCCTTGTAAGATGCTTGATGCTTTCAGGCAAGGTCTCAATGTAACTGTGTGAAAGAAGCAACTGTTCAAGTTTCGATTGAAGTCCAATTGATGATGGTAGTTTTTTTAAGCTTGTGAATTTTAAGTTCAACTTTACCATTTCATTTGAGGTTATTGAGAACTTCTTTAGTGAAGTGCAACCAGCTAGGGAGAGATAACGAAGGGAACTTAAATGGATGTTGCTTTTGAGGCTTTTGAGGGAAATACATCCACCTAGATCCAATTTCTCAAGCTTTTTCAGAGAAAATACAGATGGATGTATACTAGTCAACCGCACACACATGCGAAGATCAATTGTTGCAAGGTTTTTAGCCTTTGACAAGTTTGGAAGCCCCACCAGTTGTGAGGATAAACTGAGCGTTAGAAACTTTAAATTCACAACATCCTGTAGTAAAAATTACAACAAAAACCAACATATATCACAATAGATATCTTATTAAAAGTGGTTAATTTTCTATATCTTATCTGAATTAAAATTTAGAAAGGAATAATAATATGAAATCTCCAATAATTCTTTACCAAGTAACCGTATTACAAAACCGATCGTTGACCGGGGCTAGAGCTCGCACAATTAAATGTGGTGAAGTGGGGTGTCCAGAGTTCGAACCCGGCCCCTGCATAAATTATGCAACGTCTCTACCAACTGAGCTAACCTCACGGGGACAAAAAATGTGCATAATATATACAGTACACAAGCATGTATTGTTTTAAACTCGTAGCATATAATATATACACAAGCATGTATTATTTTAAACTCATACATATGTTTTATTAATTACCTTCTCTTTATTCCAAAGTTTTTTGACTTGGCTGTACTGCAAGTTCAACACAACAAGTTTCTCTCCATTAAACTTGGATGGTAAGGACTCCAAAGGGTAATGTTCCCATCGAAGATATTTGAGTTCATTTGGCAAAGATTCAAGCCCTTGATCAGGGAGATAGAAACTCCGATGATTTTGGGGAAACAAGTCTTTACTATAAATATCAAGATATTGTAGTTTGTTCATCTTAGCAAAGACCTTGGGATTTAACTTCAGCCCCTTAATTCTTGACAAATCGATAGCTATGCTTCTAATAGCCTCACTCCCCTACAGCAAACAAAGTAGCAGAAAAACAAATGATTTGCGCACTTAACTAAACAAGAAAAAACTTACTCTCAATATTTCAAAAAAAATAAAAATTCTCTCAAATAAGTTACTGTAGGAGTGTTAACTTAATTTAAATCATAACAAAATAAACAAAGTTGAAATACTAATATAACTGAATATACTTTTAAAATGAGTTAGATTTCTACCTTGTTATGTTTTAGTACTTCATGAATGTCATCAGGATCCAGTAGCCGACTTTGATTCCCAGGATCGTCAATAGATTCTTCGCGAACAATTTCCCAAGCTGTTTTTTTAATAATGGTGTGCATTGATACAACATTGTCCGGAGAAATAGTTATAAGAGCTTTATTTTTCAAACTTTCTAACTCAAAACCCACTGAACTACCACGATCTTTTACCAACAATTTTACGTCGACAACATTGAGATGCAATCCATCTAAAAAACATGCAATGTCTAAAAGTATCCTCTTTTCGCGAGGACCAAGATCATTGTAACTCAATCTAATAATATCATCAACTTTTTTGACCGGGGCTTTTTTAAGCCGCTTTAATTTGCTTTTCCATATTTTTTTATCTTTTCCACGAAGATGATGACCCAACACTTCAACAGCTAATGGAATTCCTTTGGAATTCTTGACCATCCTCTTGGACAACTCATAGTATTCTATGTCATATGTATGGTTTTTTTCAAAGGCATGCAGATTGAAAAGCCTAAGAGAGTCATCAAAGTCCAATGCCTTAACCTCATATATATCATTATCAACAACCATATTGGCAAGTACTTGTTTATCTTCACTTGTTATGATGATTCTACTACCTTTTCCAAACCAATCAAGTGTTCCAATTAAAATATCTAGTTGCTCTTGATCATTGACATCATCGAGGACAACAAGAACCTTCATACGACGAAGCCTCCTCTCAACATAATAGGGCAATCCATGTGGTGTGTCAATTTTCAAATCTTGTTCCCCTAATAGAGTAGAAAAAAGCTCTTTCTTTAAATACATATTTCTATATCCTCCCCATTCTTTTCTTACATCAACCTTGAAGTAACAACCTTCAAATTCAGAACATAGCCTGCTATATACCACTTCTGCAATAGTTGTTTTACCTATACCACTCATCCCCCAAATTCCAATAGCACGAACATGATCTAGTGACTCTACTTGTAACAATGATTCCACATGTGAAATTTGTTTTCCAATTCCAACAAGTCTCTTTGAATTAAACCGACGCACAAGATCCAACCTCATTAACACATTTTTAACTATTTCTTCAAGAAGCTCAGCACCACCCCTATGGAATAAAAAAAAACGGAAAATGTATTAAATTGAATTGCATTTCTTTGGATTTTAACATGGATTGCTAACACAAATGGATACAGGGCCCAAAAACTTAGCCTAATACATTTGACTGTATTCACAACACTCCCCTTGAAGCTAATATATCCTTTTCTTAACATAAAAATTTATTAAAACCAAATTACTATTCAAGAAGACCAGAAATCGGTAAGACAGAAACAAGCAAAGGGCGTCATATATAGACGACACCGCCAAAAGTAAGCTCTTACACCTCATACATCAAAGCATCCATAAAGACATCACCTAATCGATGTCTATCACCAAATCGGATAAAAACTAACCACCAACACTAAAACCAACACACAAAAAATCAACGTCAAACCTCACACAACTACAGAACCTCAGTTGAGGCAAAACCTCAAACTCTATCGTGAATGCTAACATAAACTAGTTCCAAACATCTTACGCTTGTTACTTGCACAAAACCTCCAAAAACCAAACAAACACCTACTTTTCCCACCGCAGAGCCCAAATAAACCCCCGAAAAGCACTTACTCCATCACTGATTCAGATTTCACTACCAATCAACCCCTGACTTGTCAGAGAATACACCATAACAAGCCAAAATAACAAATTTCTAAAAATTGACTCTTGATCTCGAAGTAAAAGCTACCGACCCACCATACCCCTCAACTCCCGAACAACCGAAAAGGATACCATAACCATCCTAAAAACTTGAAATTAGACACTAATTTCCGATCTCGAAGCAAAAGTGATCGGTCCACCAGAATCTAGACGACAAATCCCTAAGACAGTCAACAAGTATAGTGGCAGTGCAAACATATTCAGGTTGAAAAAAGGGTCTAACTTGATCACAACCCAAAATCAACAACACCCAAAATTGGCAAGAGCTAGTGTCTGTAGAGATGGACCCAAATCAAAAATCCCCACGAGCATACAATAGAGGAAAAACACAAACCCCCAAAAACAACACAACCCACAAGCTCCTCATCTATTTTTTTAACAAAATAAAAATCACTTATTTTATTTTCGTAGTGTTTGTTTCAGATTTTTAAAAGGGTCATGTTAACCAAAAAGAAAAAAGAAGAAATTATAGATCAAAAAAGAAACTTTTTAAGCTTTTAATGTCTTGATTACACAACTTCCAATACAAATATTACTATATTTGTTTCCTTAACCGGGACACTGGTTAACATTTCCCTTTTTAAAAAATCCATTCTATTAAAAAAAATCATTTTTAGTCTCAAAATGAAGGAACTCAAGTGTAAGAGTTTCAAATCTTTAAAAAAATTGTTTTTATGTTAGTAAACAAACATAATTAGCTTTAGATTTTTTTTTTTAAAATCTCTAAAAAAAATCTCTAGATTATTTTAACCCAAATTCTATTTTTTTTAAAGTTGAAACATTCACATCATATACCGTTGCTTCACAAGCAGCTTATCAAACAATTTGGTTGGAATCACTACTAGAGGAATCGAAGGTGAATTATCTGAAACTAGTGCAATTCAATGTGGATAAAAAGTCAGCTATAAGTTTAACCAAGGATCCAATTCCAGTTGAATGTAAAAAAAATTAATTTGTTCATGATGTGGCACGTCCAACTCAACAAAAAAAATTAATTATTTTGTATTAAAAAAACTAAACTAACCTAAAAAGAGGAAATTTATCTTCATCATTCTCATCCTTTTATTCATCAATTTTTTTCATCATCATGTTCATCAACCTTCATAAAAACCCACAAAATATCTCTCTCTCTCTATATATATTATATGGTGATTTTAATAGTATGCTATTTATTTAAAATTGTTACTATTTACTTGTCATTTTCAAAGCCTAATGTAACATCAGTTATTGTTTTATTGATATTACTTTTCGTATATTGTAAAAAAAAAATACACTTATTTTTTATCAAGTAGTTTAGTGGCTAGAATTCAAAAAAAATTTAAGATAAAGTTATTTATTACATTAAGAAGTAGATAGAATGTGATCATAAATGATTGGTGATGTTATAAGAAGAAATAAATAATTCTCTCAAGAATAATAAAATTTAGACTAAAATGCATTTTTCACCCCTTAAGTTTCAAAAAGTTGCGATTTTGACCCCTATTTAAAAAAGTTACAATTTTGGCCCCCTTTTGTCCCAAAATTGCTGAGAAGACGCCACGTGTCCCAAAAAAGGGGCCATAATTGCAACTTTTTGAGAAGATAAGGGGTCAAAAGATCATATATCCCTTATGTTATGGGTCAAAAAAGCATATTTCCCTAAACATAAGGGGTCACTTTTGTCATTTTTTTTCATAGGGGGCCAAAATCATAACTTTTTAAAACTTAAGGGGTGAAAAATGCACTTTAGCCTAAAATTTAGGCTGAATTGCAGTTTTAGCCCCGTAAGAAAAAAACTACAAAACCGCCCCCTAAGTTTTGCAACTGTAGCAGTTTTGGCCCCCCAAGGCAACAAAAAAATAAAAAAATAACACGTGGCACCTCACTTAGGGTCCCACGTCAGCGTAGACCGAGTCAATATTAGCCTTGGGGGCCAAAACTGTCACAGGTGCAAAACTTAGGGGCGGTTTTTTAGTTTTTTTTCTTAGGGGGACAAAATCGCAACTTTGAAAAAGTTAAGGGCTAAAATTGCAATTAAGCCTAAAATTTATTAGTTGTTATGAATCATGATATATGTGTAATAAGTCATAATTTGTATAGAAAGTAGTAGTTTTGTCTTCTTTTTATGCTAATTTGTGATGAAACGATACTCGTACAATCATTTTTTTTTATATTTTTAGACAATCATATTTTTTCCTCTCTTAGCAATAGAGAGAGAAAGATGAGGAAATAGTACTGAGAATATAATGCGATTATGAGAGAAAAAGAAATTTGTTTTAAAATTGTTATAAAATGGTTGTATAAATATTATTTCTTTATTTTGTTTTCTTACCACGATTCTCTATTTTTATAGCGAGTTTTTCCCTTGACTAGGTCTCGTAGTTTTTTATTCTCTACCATTGAAATTGGTTTTCACCTTCTCTTTATGCTAATTTAACATTTTCCATATGCAGAGAAACATGGTAAGAAAACAAAATAGAGAAATAATATTTATACAATTATTTGCAGACAAATATTATAAATTTATACCAAACTTACGGATAATTTGATGAATGAAACCCTATGATATCCGCGGATTTTTTCAGAGCAGATCTCCATTTTTGCACTCGGGTCGAATTGTACCTTTGTTTATGTTGAGCTAATGCATGTGCATAAGTTCCTTTTTGATGGCGTACAATTGTGGGATCCACTTTGTAAAAGACAGGCAGTAAAATCTGTCCATCTTTCTCTCCGCACTCAACAACTTTGACTAGCTCATCCAAACACCAAGATGAAGAAGCATAGTTTTGAGAGAATATGACTAATGAAATTGAAGATGTTTCAATTGCTTCATAAAGTGATTCTGATATTTCATCTCCTTTTTTGAGCTTATAGTCTACGAAGAAAACAATTTTCTTTCGAGAAAAAGCTTCAAGCAAATGGCCAAGAAAACCTTCACGAATATCTGGACCCCGAAAACTAACAAAGACATCATACTTGTGAATTTGAGAAACAGAAGATTGAAAATTTGTGTCAGTTGTTGTGTTTGCCACTTCACCCTTCAATTTCCACATAAACAAGAGACAGACAAAAAATACACGAGTAATGTGCATTGTGGATCTTCCTTTGTCTCTTCTACTCTACATAAGATAGCCACGACAAGATTAGATAATTAAAGAGAACTTATGATATATAAAGAATGAGTGATTAAAGATCCAACAACCACATTATTGCTTACAACAACCACCGAGTGAATACTTTCTTAAGTCATATATGGATACAGGATACTCCCTCCGTTTTTAATTATAAACAAATTTGACTTTTAAAATTTATTCAATTAACGATGTATGTGATCCATAATATGAACTACATACATCATTAATTAAATGAATCTAAAAAATTAATTTTGCTTATAATTAGAAACGGGGAAGTATTAACGTAACGAAAGAGAACATAGTTGACTATTACTTTTTCTTTGACAATCGGCAATTCAACTACTCATTTCGTCATGTGTCGTAAGAAATTAATTAACTAGTACATGTTGAAAATTGCTTTTTTGATATAAAAAACTTCACAAGTAAAATACTTAAATGCTTCCAGTGATACCGTTGAGGACTCGGCAGCAGTTAAGTACCGCTGGCCTCCGCGGTAGTTAACTACCGCCGAATTCATCTCTTCAATTCAGAGCTATACAACACTTGTTTGATTGATCCTTGTTTCTAATTTTATTTATCACACTCTCGTTCTTCTTCCCCTCTCTCTTTCATCCTCCTTTTCCTTCGTCACACATGGATTCCAACATATGATTCTTCTCCTGTAAAATTAATTAAATGGTATAGCTTCTTCTTCAAATTATTATTTTTGTTTTAAATTTCAAAACCTTGATATAAAATTAGTGACCCAGATGTTGAATGGATTATCAAAATCTGCCATTCAAGGTGAGAAATTCATTGAAACTTTGATAGATCTGCTCCTCTTTTCGAATTCTAACAATATCAGACAAGCCAACCCACAAATCAAAATCAGTTTTTAACTAACAAGTCCCAATTCCATTCACCCTTACTCAAATTAAAATTTAAAAACACCAAATATAAAACCAAACTGAAGAATTGGGAGATGTGATGGAACTATTGAAAGAGTTGTTAATATTAATTAAAATACTATTCAACAAACAAACAAAAACAGAGGGAAAAAAACATGTTGGAATGGTACAGGAAACGTAGGTGGCTGTATAGTCCTGAATTGAAGAGATGAATTCAGCGGGTAGATAACTACCGTTGGGGCCAGCGGTAGTTAACTAATGTCGGCTTGCTCAACAGTAGTTAACTACCGTTGGGGGCATTTAAGTATTTTACTTGTGTCATTGTGTAGTTATCAATGTTAGAAAAACAATCTTTGTACATATTAGGGGTGGTAAAATGGATGCATTGGATGGATATGGATTTGGATTTTAATGGATGGATAAAAAAAGGTCAATTAGTCCATTACAATCTACTATTTTTTTTGATTAAAAAAAACTATCTAATCGAGCCATTATTAAGTATTTCTAATAAAATTATTAAATTATATTCTTAATATATATTTTAGATATTATTATATATATTTTTTCTCTTTCAAAAAATATATTATTTTTTTATTGAAGTTTTATTTTAAATTTATTCCATTTCAGATTTTATATATTTTACAACAAAAAATCAAGTATAGAAATTATTTTAAAAAATAAAGTATAAAATCTTATTTTAAAATAAAAATTATTACAAGAAATAAAAAATTAAAAACAAATCGTAATAAATATAGAAAACTTTGAAAGGTATGAAGTATGAACATTGAAAATGTAGGAATATATGGAACAAAGCATTTAAAACATTGAACACGTAATATACATAGCAACCGGAAACGTAGGAACAAAAATTACAGAGGCAAAGCATTGAAAACGTATCAAATGTGTTTTTAATATATCACAAGGGTAAAGGTGGATTTTAATTAAAATAAGTTGTAAGTTTATGGCGAAAAGACCGTTACTAAACGAAACTTTTTTTGTCATATGAGCTTATAAGTTATCTGCTATAAATTATAAGCTAACTTATTGGTCTTGCCAAACAGAGTATAGATGTACTTTAAGTTATTTAATTGTAATAAATTGGTTGTTTAATTTTTTTCCGTACCACTTAGGTATTTTAAATTAATTAATTGTAACAAGTTGGGCTTTAAGTTTTTTCGGTACCAACGAAGTCTTTAAGTTTTTTTAAGACTGGACAAGATTTTGTAAAATCACCCAAACCGTCAGTTTCGAATAGTCCGCAGACAAGCGCGTTGGTCTAGGCGGGTCATCTGGGTTGTTCGGATTGCAAAAAACGACCATGAATAGGTAAATTCAGTCGATTGCGGGTGGGTAAAATACACCCACGGCAACCCATATTTGACCGACTAATAAGATAAACCATTACTTCTTCTTCAATGTGTAGGGTCCCATCTTAAGAAAAAAATGTTAGATTATTCACATGCTAAAACTCCTTTTTCTCTTTACTTCTTTCTTTTTTCCAATCTCTTTCACACTTCTACTTTGACTTTCAGACTACCCCTTCAAAACTCCTTCCTCATTTTTCTTCTTCTTCATAATTCGTCCCTTACTTCTTTATTTACAATTTTTATTGCTCAAAATTCATCATAACACTTTCACACTTTCACTTTTTCAGATTTGTTTCTTCTTCAAATGTATTGACCCAGATTTTTGAGGCATTAACTTATGCAATTTTTAGCAAAAATTGTGCATATTTTTTTAAAATAATAACAATAACTTAAAACTCTATGGCTTCAAAAAAATAAAATAAATAACTTTCTCTTTGAACTTTCAAAATAGTAAATCAGTGTTATTTTACATTAAAATGTGAAATTCACAAGAGCAAGACTCCTGACCTTTCGCTACCCAAAGACACACCCTAGCTGGTCATAATTTTGAACACTTGAAATCTCACCAAGGCATACCAAAGGTCCACATATCTTGGAGCCTCAATCTATAAGTCATGATCATTATCTGATTTCAAATACGGAAAAAGGATCAAATCCCAAACAATAACAAATATACAAGTCATACATATATTTAATATATATTTCAAGGCATGCAAGTAGCACAAAACTTAATATAAAGTACGCAAAATGTAAACACCCAAAACACCAGTGGACTCGACAAATGCACGACACCCTAAAGGTTGACCTATATGCGACACAAATGATCCGGATATCACCTCCCTTATAGGGCAACAAAAGTTCTTCGTAGATATTTGTGGGTTTCAACCAATTATGAACACTTCACCGTAGCTCCAACCAATTATGAACACCACATACCCCACGGGTCCCAACAACAACGAGCCTCAACCAATTATCAGCACTCAAAAGGAAACGATAAGCCCCAACCAATTATGGGCACTTAAGACTTCAGGTCTCAACCAATTATGGACACCACGCGACAATGAATGTATGCATGCGACACCTAGTTATTAACTCCACAAAATAGATCACTCACAATGAGTATCCGACTAAATTAATCATTGTCTTAACCACTTGCTAGAGACACAAATTACACCGACAGTAACTCCGACTTACAACGTATGCAAGACCATAATTCAGGCATAAAAACAACAAGTTATACTCACAACCAAGCAATACAAAATAAAGTTCACATAGTATGTAAGTATGGTACAATACATAAACATGTTGAAAACATATATCATTTTAACCACAAGTAAATACATATATAAAATTTTTAAAAAATGGAGCGCCCTTTTCCTTACCTTAATTAGCAACAACAGTTCCTGAACTTTTCACGAAGTAGTTTTGTTCTGGTATCTCTACACTTTCACAATTAAATATTTACTAACTGAGTTTCGATCACATTCACTCCTACAATATTTATTAAGTAATTTAGAAACAAACCCCTAGTAAATATAAAACCGAATTTATTTAATAAAATGGCATTTCAAAGTTTAACTAAATTAGTTCAAAGTAAACAAGATGATTATTTATTATTATTCTTCTTCCACTATTTTTCTAAAATACGTGTCTATAGTAACATGCAAATTTCATTGAATGGAATTATAAGAATACTTATATTTAATTACACATCAATAAACACGTATTTTAATCTATGCATACCTAAAATGTTTCGTATTACTTCAAGTCTTTTGTTTTATCTTTATCCCAAAAACTACTCGTTGCCAAATGACATTTAGTGAAGAGAAATTCTTGCATGACCTATTGAATAAATCTGCATTATTAAGTTGGTTCTTCAAACCAATCCTTCCTACGTCATGAATCTCTTTCATTTACCAACTACGCTGATCACTACCATCGAAAGAATGATGAATTTGTTTTGGTGGGGTCATGGTCGGACTACACACATGGGTATAAATTGGTTGAGTTGGGAGAAGCTTTCGATGCACAAAAATCATGGTAGTCATGGTTTCAAGGATCTCTCTGCTTTTAATCTTCCGATGTTGGGAAAACAAGGTTGGAAATTCCTTACAGACCCACAATCTCTTGATTCCCGCATTTTCAAGGCTCAGCATTTTCCGTCTGCCACCATCGGTCACAACCCGAGTTATGTGTGGCATAGTATTTTGCGTGCCTGCTTTATTGTGCGTGGTGGAGCGAGATGGAGTATTGGTTCTGGTACAACAATTCCAATTCTTGATGCACCACAGTTGTCTAATGGTGAGAGTATTGACGGTAATATAGCGGGAGGTTACCATGTACGTGATTTTAAAGTTCATAATTTAATGTCTGAGTATGGTAAGTTTTGGAATGCACCTCTTATTAGGCAGGTGTTTAGTAATGACATTGCTGAAGCCATTTTGAACGCGCCCTTGTTTGAACAAGTTCAGAATGATCGCCTTATTTGGAAAGCGGAGAGGAACGGTTGTTATACGGTGCGTAGCGCTTATCGTCTTTTTGTTGAAGAATTAGTTGATGTTTCCCATCTTCACCGTCCGGGTAATTGGAGAGACATTTGTAGAGGATGTTTGCCCACAAGAGTTCGATTGCAAGACAAGGGGGTGCCGTGTCCGACGAATTGTGCAAGCTGTAATTACAATTATGAGGATCTCAATCACCTTTTGTTCGAGTGTCCGCTTGCTATTCAGGTTTGGAATTCAGTTGTAATTTGGCAGGATGTCCAAAACGCTGCCATGAATACGGATTCTGCTGTTAACACAATTATCTATTTGGTTCAAAATTCACCTATAAAAATTCAACAGCGTTTTGCCGCTATTTGTTGGAGTTTGTGGAAGCATCGGAACCTCAAAATATGGGGAAATGTAACGGACAATAGCGCAGAGGTTGTTGACAGAGCTAGACATTAACTAGATGATTGGCACGAAGCAAATTTGCCGCGGTCAGATGTGTCACTGCAGGCGGGCATTCAGCAGATGCATTCTGCCGTGTTTGTGCAGCAGTCTGTACAGCTACAATAGACTCAAACCAGGCTTGCTATCCCGTATTGGCAGCCACCTAGTACCGGAAGGTTTAAGTGCAATGTAGACGAGACTTTCTCAGACCAATTTTAGCGAACAAGTATTGGCATTTGTGTTCGGGATGAGTCGGGGACTTTTGTGTTAGCAAAGGTGCAGCAGTTTGTCACATTTATCCAGTAGCAATAGGTGAAGCCTTGGGACTTTATCATGCTCTCCAAATTCCAATGGATGACAGATATGCAATTTGATAATATCGACTTCGAGCTTGATTCCAAGATCACGAGAGATGCGTTCCATTCCCGTACGGATGTCACAGATTTTGGAAGTATTTGGAGCATGTCGAGAGTTGTTATCCACTTCTTTCACAAACTCAAGGGTTGAATTTACTCGGCGACAAGCGAATGCAGCGGCTCAAGCTTTAGCAAGAGAAGCCACTTCTTTAACTAGTCCCAATATTTAGGGTTAATGTTTTGAGGAAATGTAACGTTTTGAGGGGATTCAAATATTTTTAGATGAATTCCATTGTTTAGATAATAATTTAAAGACTTTTCAAAATTATGGAAATTTATGAAGTATTTTGTTCAAGTTAAATTTAGAGAATTTCAAATGACACCTAAAAGTGAAGAATTTCAAAATTCTTCATTGTTATAAATTTTTAAAATTTTGTATTTTGGTCCTCAAATTTTCTAAAATTATCAAATTTCCCTAAAAAATTGTAAATTGACCCCTCAAATTTTTCAAAAATTATAACTTGACCCTCAATTTTTTTGAAATTTACAAATTGACCCCTAATTTCAATTTTTAAATATTGCCCAAAAAAATAAAATTTATAAAAGTTGCAGAAAAATGATGACAATGAATTTTTTTTATTACTCTATCCAAACAAAAGTATTGAGAAATGAAAGCATTTTAATTGAATTACTTAGAATTCTAAATTCTTTAAAATTTCTCAATTACCACATCTAAGGCTTTGTTTGGGAGTTTGGAGGGGAGGGGAAGGAAAAGCTTTCAGGGATGGGAATATAGGGGAAAATTGAGAAATCTTTTACATTTTTTAAAAAGTATTTTTTTTAGAGAGTGATAAATTAATGCTTAAGATTAATATATTTTTAATTTTAAAAATATTATAACAACGTAGAGTAAATTTGAAGAATTCATACAAACCATCCCAAACCCACAAAACACTTCTCCAATACAATTTTTTAGTTCCCCAAATCAGGAGGGTTTTATATTTTGAAGCAAAATAAACCCCCCAAAGCCCTCTCCTCTCAATGTCCAATATTTCTTTCACTTACTCCTTCCACTTTTTCCAAACCCTTCCCACCATTCCCCTTCAAACTTGCAAACAAAGTCTAAGTGTATTGTGCTTTATATATGTTTACTACTCCTTGAGTTTGTGTAAACATTATCTTTTTGTAAGCAAACTGATGTAGTATATCTCTAGATTAAGATTAGGAAGTCCTCTAGGTTGAGGCAAGGAAATCTAGAACTAGGTTGTCTTGTTGGTGTTGTTGTAATCATGATTTGTCCTAGATTGTGGGTTGAACCAGGATAAATATTTTATGTTGTTTCTTTCCCATATTTTTTTACTTTCCGCTACTATCTATCTGTCAACCTATTTTCAAGAAGAGGCCTCTCCCTTGGGACACCGCCTCTGCTTGCCGACGTTGATTCCTCATTCATTCCTTGATTTAAACTTGTCATTACTCCTCTGTTTCAATAAAAATATGTTACTTACATATTACTTCATACTCAAATATTAAAATTTGAGAAAATAAATGATCCACGACACTTAATTGGACAACAATATCAGTTAACAATAACAACAATAAATATTGTTCAAAAAACAACAACAATAATTAATATTTCCAATCCTTACTTAAAAAAGGATAGGATCCACAATAGAACTTCTTCCGACACGTAAAACACATTTTTTACTAAAGTTATGAAAACACCAACGCAAAAGTAAATCACGCTAAATATGACTAACATCATGAAAAATTGTGCTGCACATATATATAAATAAAATCAATCAATGTCTGCCAGAGCCAATTCCATGTGTTGAGTAATATAGAATTTGAGATATTTGAACCTTTATGAGCCATTTTCATGTGTTGAGTGATATTGAGACATTGTGAGATGCTTATTGGCCGAAAAGAGTCATCAAAGTCTAATGCTTTAACTTCATATATATCATTATCAACAACCATTTTGGCAACTACTTGCTTATCTTTAGTTGTTACAATGATTCTACTACCTGTTCCAAACCAATCAAGTGTTCCAATTAAAGTTTCTAATTGTTGTGGATCCTTGACATCGTCAAGAACAACAAGAACCTTCATACGACGAAGCCTCCTCTCAACAAAATAGGGCAATCCATATTGCGTGTCAAATTTCAAATCATGTTCTCCTAATAAAGTACAAAAAATATCTTTCTTTAAATACATATTTTTATGTCCTCCCCATTCTTCACTTATATTAGCCTTAAAGTAACAACCATCATATTCAGAACATAGCCTCTTATATACGCCTTCTACAATAATTGTCTTTCCTATACCATCCATTCCCCAGATTCCAATAGCACGAACATCTTATGACTCTATTTGTAACAATGATTCCACATGTGATATTTGTTTTTCAATTCCATCAAGTCCTTTTGAATTAACTATACGTAGATGATCCAACCTCTTCAACACACTTTTAACTATTTCTTCAACAAGTTCAGCATCATACCTATGTAATAGAAAAGAGGAAAATTTATCAAATTGAATTACATTTATTTGGATGTAAAGAAAGAATTAAATTTATTAAATATATATATATATATATCAAGATAGGCCGAAACTAAACAATAATATGATGGAAATAACAATGGTTTTAAATCAAAACAACTAAGGAAGGTACCTTATTGCAACAAAAACAACTTTCATTGCGTTCCAAAACGACAGCAACAACTTCCGTTATTGCAAAACACAAAAACTCACCAAACTCACTTCAAACTCACCCAAACCCATATTCATTCAATTTTTCTCTTCAAAGACGAGCAAGTTATCAAGAATATAACAAGTGTACAAATCCCTTGCACTCATTGTAAGTTCTATATGGTGTTTTTTTAAAATTTGGTAAAATGTTAATGTTTAAGGTTGTATAAATAATTGATTTTTTGGTTAGTTTGTGATAACATATTTGAATGTTTTGGTTGTCAATCTTGTTTAGACTAGGTTTAAGTTCAATGTGGTTGTTTAAAAGTTGAAATAACACAATGAATTAAGATTGTATATTTTGTACTCCAAGTGTTTATTGGAATGCTTGAATGAGTTTTTCATTGATTTTTTTTATATCGTGTAGATATGGTTGACATACGCAGGCTAAGCAGGGAGACCATGACTGGTAGCTTAAGCAGAGAGAGGCAAGCGGCGAACCATATGCCTACACAAGGATTGGGGCATAGGAGCGATGGGGAAGGGATCTCATTAGTGGGTGCGTCCCAAGTTGTTGATCCTTCATAGGATCAGTACCACCTAAGAAGCACTACTACAACCCTACTCAAGAGGAGTACCACCTGGTTGAGGAGCTTGAGCAACTTGACGCACGGGTTGATGCACTCGCACCCCCACTGGCACCTATGCTTTTTCGTGGGTCCTTTTGATATATCTCTAATGTCGTCATCCACTAAGCTTGTCGCTTATAAGATTTGGAGTGACGTTGATGTAAGTATTATTGTTTTACTTTATCATTCAAATGTTTATTTTGGTTAATATATTTTTAACGGTTTGTTTGTTTTTTATTTTATTTTTTTTGTATTTTAGAGTCACTCGTGTGTGCAAGGCCATCAGAGATAGGAGGAAGATTGCTACACTTACACCCCCAACAACGCATTTCGACTGGTTTTGGAATTTGGTTATTGCATCCGGTCTTTTGCCACTTCTTTATATTGGTTCTCTACTTTGAGTAGTATCATGCTTACCATTTTGTCAGAGAGGTGACATGAGGAGACCAACAACTTTCATCTTCCATTTGGAGAGATAATTGTCACGCTGGATGATGTGGCGTGTCTTCTACTCATCCCCGTCATAACAAAGATGATAGATCACGAGAAAAAGATCACTAAGGAGATAGGTGTCCTGCTGATGAATGAGTTGCTTGGTGTTATCGAGGCTTGAACGATTGATGAGTGTGATCACCAGTTTTGTGTTTTTATTAATATTCCCTTTCTAACGCAATTATTTGAGGAGCACCTCAATATGGTAACTCAGTTGGAGAATGTAGCTGAGCGAGATGAGGAGAGAAATAACTAGAGGCAATGGTGCATGAGGGCTTTCTTGCTCTTTCTGGTCAGATATACCATATTCACCAACAAGCACATTAACATGATATGGCTTAATGTGATATGGGATCTAGGCAGGATACATGAGTGATCATGGGGTGGGATCACATTGACTTATTTGTACCATTATCTTTATGAGGCTACCGATTTCACAAAGGGCTCCATCGGTGGATACATGACCCTACTTGAGGTAGTAATGTATTTCATTTTTATCTTTGTTGTATATCCAATTATAATACTCTAATATGTTTGTTTGCATTTTCAGACATGGGCTTTGGGATATTTCAAACATTTATTTACATGGTCGTCAATCCCATCTAAACCCTTAACTTGGCACGCGCTGCCCGCTTTGCCTTTAAGAAGGGTCACATTTTATTCGAGTCCCCTACAAAGGCATCCTTAATCGTTTGGTCGTGGACAACATCATATGGAGCCCCTACGATAAGCATAGGGAAGTGTAGCCTTTCTAGAAGATAAGCTGGTACTCTAGTTCGATTATGGCCGACAGAGGGAAGAAGTACCAACACTTGTTGGAGTGGGTGAAGAGGCAGTATAGGTTTGTCTAGGACATTCTCAGACATCTGTCGTTATGTCTCCTCTTCGTGAAGCCCGGGTATATCAGGTTTTCTATGATTTGATGATTCACATCATACTTAAGGCTGATGGGATCCGGTGGCAGTGGATCCATGACAACATGCACCGGTGTACATGGCTTGATTCAATAGGGTTTCTCACGCAAAGTTACTCCCATATATCGAAGGGGTTCAGGAAACATCCCCTAGGCAGACTAATTAGGAGGTCATCATTGAGTAGGATTATGCTAGAGATCGTCCTGACACATTGGGTATCATAGGGAGCTACATTACAATGGCGGAAGAGGGGGTTACATGATGGTCGGACAGCCGAAGAATTCAGTGGTAACTTGATGAAGATTGTGGATGAGATGCTCCCAACCACTACATATCAAATTTTGAGAAGGATGAGGCAGATCAGGAGGTAGTAGTTTTATGTTTACTTGTTTTTGGATCATTGCTTGTAAATAATGAATTTGTTTTGGATTTCCTTGCATTTGTTTTGTGCAATCGAATGATTTTGATATTAATTTGTTTCTTTTGTCCAATGTAAATGAATGACTTTATCGCATGAATGAATGATTTCAGTTTTACTTTGTTTCTTTTATAAATGACTTTAATGAATGAAGGAAAAATGAATAAATGATTGAACAATTTAATGAATGTACGTGGTGAAAAAAAAACACGGGGTACATGTAAAATTGGTGTTCTGCCTCTGTTCCAGATCGCAACAGCAGTTAACTGTCGTTGCAGTTGATATTATGTGGTTGAGGTTGCACTATAATAGTTTATGTGGTCCACGTTGCGCAGACACTTCTATAAATAGATGTGTTTGGTTCATCTGTTATAAAACACATCAAAGAACTATGAACACTTACCCAGTGCATCAGAACACCAAGAAGTTGTTTTGAACTTGGTCATATTATCCTGCCAACTAGTATATTTCTATTGAAAAGGCAGCATGATCAAGTTCAAAACAACCTCTTAGAACATCTTCCCTTTCATCATCACTCATCTTATAAAGTAACATTTATCGTTTTATATAAGTTTACATGCAATGTTGTATCTAGGTCATTTTATATTATTTGGTGTGGCTTACAACAAATGATAAAGGTTGTTTTACGAGAGAAAAGTTTTTTTTTTTTTGAAGAAGTGTGAGATAGGAGTTTCAGTTCTAGTATAAACCAGAGCTCAACGACACTTAAGTGTCACTGGTACAACGGAAATTAATTGTGTTAAATAGAGAACATCAGTTAATTGTCATTGGAGACAATTTAAGGTGGCAAGGAGAAAATTTGAAACCCTAAAAAGTCAATAACATTGTTTGAAATCATGCGGGAAAACCCCAATTGACCCAATAAGACTTATACATAATTTGCAAGTGTCACACTTCATGTGTGTGAAAGATAAGTAGTTGTACATCTCCAAAGAAGATTGAGATAGTTAAGTGCACATATAAATCCCAAGTAAGATTATCAATTTGTCATGAAGATAAAAAAGAAATTAACTCACTATCGCTCCTAAGTTCCAGGTAAATCTGCTGGATGGGGTGTACGAATGACAGGTTAGATCAAGTTATGTGTGTACCTTAGGTCCCAACATTATACTAGATCAATTTTTGAACGTCTTTTAACGCATAAAACAATACTGTGAAAAACTCCATAAAACAATACCGCTTAATGGGGTGTTTTTTATGTCGCAAGGTATTGTTTTATGGAGTTTTTCACGCATTTTAGGGTACTAGCATACGCTCATGCATGACACACCACGAGAGGTGTCCATTGTCTATGCTCACTGGTTGCTAGGCGCCTGGCTCGGGATCTGCACTTATCAATCAACATTTTCTCATTCATTTATGGCTAATCTCGTGACACCAAAGAAAGTAACTTTGTTCCTTTTCATCTAATGAGGTATCTTTTTTGTAAAAATAATAATAATATATATCTTCCTATCACCTTATAAACAATATTTTACATATTAATGGAAAAAGTGATATATCCGATCTATTTTATAGCTCAAATACACAACAATTATTTAATGAACCTAAAAAGTGAATATTTACTTATAATAGAAACTTAAGGAAGTATATCTTTGCTGCCTCAAAATAAAAATATTACCTACCCTCGTACTTTCTTTTACGGTGAAAAAGAAAATCAAACAGAAAAAGTCTATTTAGCTAAATATGTCAGACTATCAAGCCAACCTACTAAAATTAAATTTGAATGACATTTTGTATTATTACTATCGTTGTTGTTGTTATTGTTATTATAAATTTGGTAATTTGGATTTAACTATAAATTGATTAATTTAAGTTACGAGTCTACATTAATTTTTTCCATATTTAAATGTATTAATATAAATCATAATTGAAATATGGTATCATACATTGGCAAATTCAGTAATGTTAATTTGTTAAATATGAAAAGGAGTTTAATAATAACATTGGTTTATTAGTTCGTTAATCTATTGAAACATGTATCAGATTACTTATTTAACTGCGTTCATATCATATGGAATAGACTTTTAAACGAGCTAATAGATTATATTAGACTTTCAAAAAGTTAGATATAAACCTAAAAATTAAGTTGACGAGTTAGACATAATTCTTGCAAAGCCTAAATGCATGTAGGACCAAAGGAAAATAGGAAGTATTGAAATTTCACTTGTTGGAATTAGAAATAAAACTTACAAAAATTGTGATGAATGAAACCCTGAGATATCTGCAGATTTCTTCAAAGCGCTTCTCCACTGTTTCACCTTGTTCAAATTGTACTTTTGTTCATGTTCTGCAAATGCATTTGCATAAGTCCCCTTCTGATGCCTCACAATTGTAGGGTCAACTTTGTAAAAAACAGGCAATAAAATTTGTCCATCTTTCTCTCTACACTCAACAATTTTGACTAGCTCATCCAAACACCAAGATGAAGAAGCATAGTTTTGAGAGAATATGACTAATGAAATTGAAGATGTTTCAATTGCTTCAAAAAGTGATTGTGATATTTCATTTCCTTTTATAAGCTTATTGTCTATAAAGAAGACAATTTTCTTTCGAGATAAAGCATCAACCAAATGACTAAGAAATCCTTCACGGATGTCTAGACCTCTAAAACTAACAAAGACATCATGCTTGTGACTTTGAGGAACAGAACATTGAAATTCCGATGAATATGGACAATTTGTGTCTGATGTTGGGTTTTCCACTTCACCTTTCAATTTCGACATAAACAAGAGACAAACAAAAAATACAAGATTAATATTGTTCATTGTGGATCTTCCTTTGTCTCTCAACTCAAATAAGATAGCCACAACAAAAGATAAGTTCAATTAAGAGAGAATTATTAAAAAATTAATTGATGTCAAACAGCCACATTACTACTATTGCTTTGCATAAACTTCCCCCACGTATTGGATATTTTTTGACTAATTCTAAGTTTCTCACCAATTTGGACGACTTTATATATAATAAACAGACAAAGATCATATTTGATTTTTTTTTCTTTCTTTTACAATTGAAAATTTCGCTTCGTGGACATATAGTCCCTTGAGAAATATTCAACTGATTTGCATTTTGACGTTGCACTCGTTTAACATTTTAGAACTTGTGATTGAGTTGAGTCTAACACAACATCAAGATTGTTCCCGGTTATAAACACTTATTCGGCTCATCTCTTAAATGATGTGGAACTTTTTAACACACCCCTCATGTTTAGCATTATTGGGCTTGGTGCGTGCATACAAATGGTGGATAGCCTAATAGAGAAAATCTGATAGCAGATGCTCAAACGGATCATTGAGAGGCTCAAATACCATCTAACAAAACAAAACCGGTTTGTAAAGAGAGACTCATACCATCTCACAAAATAAAACAGGCTGGTAAGATGATGAGTGTCTCCTCTTTATGATTTTTTTTTTATCAAGAGTCTTATCTATCTAACGTGGGGCTTTGGTTTTTCACAATACACCCCTCCTGTTAGCACTATTGGACTTTGAAGCGTGTATCTATCAAGAGTCTTATCTATCCAATGTGGACTTTGGTTTTTCCCAATACACCCCCTCGTGCTCAGCACTAATTGACTTGATGTGTGTATATAAATGATGGATAACTCGATCGATAGGTTTTGATGCCATCTTACAACTTGTAGTTGGGTCTAATATTTCTGACAAGAAATTTACCCAATTAATTTGTCTCATCAGAACTCTTTCAAAATTTAAAGTTCTTCAATGAATTTTAACGATACCTAGAAATTTTACTCATAGGTAACATATATATTTTGAAGAGTATTATAGATCTGAATTAGGTGAGGTGCAATGTAGATTGGGTCAAACCTCTTACAACTAGGAAATATTCTGTCCCGTAAAAAAGAGCTGTAGAATATTTTGTGATTGGTGCTAATTATGTGTAATCTATATGACAACTTTTGGTGATGTAAATAGGCAAGTTCGGCTCGCTGTGGATGAGGTAAATCATATTCAATTGTTGGTTGATTTATCGAGGCTGACTGATGATCTCTACGAGCAGGACCTCCAAGCGCAGCTTATTCTTACTAAGGCTATGAACTGCCATGATCAGTTTTGGCGTGAGAAGGCTCGTACGCAATCTTTCATAAATGGGGACCGTAATACAGTTTTTTTCCATCGTGTTGCGTCTATTAAATCTTCAATGAAACAAATTACCTTTCTGCGGGATGGGAATAGAAATAACACAGACACAGCTGAGATAGAGTAACATATATTGACATATTTCCAGGATATTTTTGGCAGCGTCAATAATTGCGTACATAACAGCCTCATGGGAAATTGTATTCTGTCGCTGGTCACTGCAGCAGACAATGCGTCTTTGGTTTCTATTCCTCATGCTGATGAAGCTAAACGGGCTGTTTTTTATTTGAATGGGGATGGCTCCAGGCAGGGGCGGATTCATTCCTAGGCTACGTGGGGCTAAAGCCCCAATCAAACTTCCTTATTTTTTTTTAGGTTTTAATATGTGTTTAGTTGCAATTAGAGGTCGTTTAAAAATTGGTCCCTTAATCGCTACACCTTGCAAATTAGCCTTGTAATGTTTAATCACTTAAAATTTCGTCCATTAACCCAGTTAATGACGGTCACGTCATCAAATTAGCAAAATGGCATGGGAATGGACAAAAATACCCTCATCTTCTTCAATTTTTCAGGCTCTTTTTCTGGCTTTCATCTTTCTCCTCCTACCATTCCCAATCCAAAAACCTTCAACAATTTTCTTCTCCTCTCTGATTCATCGCCTTCTTTTCTTCTTTTCCTCAGAAATCAGTTCAACAACAACAAAACTCAAAACAGTGGGAAATCAACAACAAAAACTCAAAACTTGGTTTCTTTTCTTCTTCATCAACAAGTTCAAATCCTGCGGATTAAAAACGCGTGAATGCAATTATCATCACCACCATCATCATCATCTTCAATTCCTCTCTTGAGAAAGGGTTCATTAATAGGAGATTCAAGAGAAAAAGGAACATAATTTGCTGACCGTGTTGTTCGCCGGCGAGCTGGAGATTACCACTGACAAAGACAAGCATGCCACCGTTAGCGCCAGATGGTTGACAATCGACGGTGGTGATGGAGTGATGGCACTGTTGGAAAGGGAGAGAAGTGAGTTTCTGAGATCCCATAATTTGCTGACCTTCGTGGTGTAGTAGTGTTCCACGAATGCCTTTGACAATGCGTTTGGATCCATCCATCCCTCTTCCGATTCACTCTCCGCCGCCATAACACGATCGATTTCTTCTTGTTTGTTTTCTGCTTTCTTCTCGCACTTCTTCTGTTCTTGCTTTCTCACGTGAAACTATGATAAAAAAAAATTACAATGACAAAATATTCAATAATAATATGAGTTTGTTTGATTTGATATAAAGGGTTTTATTGCAACCAAGATTAGATTGAAGGGTGGTAGAAGAAGAGTGTGAAGGAGAGAAGAGAAAACAGTTACGGTGGTGGAAGAGAAGAAGGATGATGACGGTATTTTTGTCCATTCCTATGTCATTTCGCTAATTTGATGACGTGGCAGTCATTAAGTGGGTTAAGGGACGAAATTTTAAATGTTAAACTTTGCAAGGGTAATTTGGCAGGATTAACGATTACAAGGACCAATTTTTAAACGATCCCTAATTGCAAGGACTAAACACATATTAAAGCCTTTTTTTATTATAAATAGGGTAATAGTTATTTTGGTTCCATAATGTGTAACGACTAGTCACAATAGTCTTTTAATGTATTAAAATTTTAAAATCGTATCTAATTGTGCCCTTTGTGAATCAAAATAGTCACTGAAGTGGGATATTGTGGGGAATGATGCGGTCTTATCTGTGCAGGAAACCTTCCAATCCGGAGTCTTACCTACAAACTTTAATGCCAACATTTTGGTTCTCATTCCAAAGGTCCCTTGTGTGACCTGCTTGGGTGATTATCGGCCTATTGCACTCGCTAATTTTCAGTTCAAGGTGGTTGCAAAGATTCTTGCTCATAGGTTGGCTATTATTTCTATGCGGATTGTTTCTATTAATCAGATGGGTTTTTTACGGGAGTGTAACATCTCTGACTGTGTCATCATTGCTTCTGAAGCCAGTAATCTCTTAGATAAAAATAATTTTGGAGGTAATCTTGCGCTCAAGGTTGATATTAGGAAAGCTTTTGATACACTTGATTGGAATTTTCTATTATTGTTGCTGCAGCATTTTGGTTTCAATACCACTTTCTGCAATTGGATTTCTGTTATCTTGCATTCGGCCCGGTTATCTATTTTAGTTAATGGGAAAGTTGTTTTTTTTTTTGTGCTCATGGGGTTTGTCAAGGGGACCCTTTACCGCTGTTGTTGTTCTGTTTAGCCAAGGAGGTTCTTAGTCGCGCCCCGACCTTGGCACAAGAGGCATGTCGGTCTGCTCCTATGCATTATTGTAGGGGTATGTCCATTCCCACGCATGTCTTGTACGCTGATGACATTCTTATATTTTGCACGGGCTCAAAGCGTAATGTTAGACGTCTTCTCCGCATTTTTAATTCTTATTCGGAAGCACGATTAACTATTCGTATTCGGAATCCTACCATATTTTTCTCTACACTCAACTATTTTCGCAAGCTCCTCCATACACCAATACGAAGATGCAAAGTTTGGAGAGAATATGACCAATGAAATGAATGATTTTTCAATTGCTCTTTGAATTGTTGATAATTCATCTCCTGTTTTTAGCTTTTTGTCAGAAAAAACAACGATCCGCTTTCGCGACAAAGCGTCGAGGACATGGCTAAGGAAGTGTTTGCGAATGTCACTACCTCTGAAGCTAACAAAGACATCATATTTTATTTGAGGAGAAGGTGTAGAAGTAGAAGGAGAAAATATCACAGGACATGTAGAATAGTATTGGTTGTTTGGAATTGGAATTATGCTAGCAATTGCATCTACACCCTTATTTAGAACTTCCAATTTAATATATATAAACCATTATTTACACTTGAATAGAAGGCAAGTGGGCAACAAGCTGCGCAGCTAGACCTTTTTGGATGGCAAAACCAATCCTCGTGAACACAACATTCATGGACCTAAGAGACATGACATTGTTATGCATGACCTTTTGAACTGTATGTAGAAGATCAACAGCCTCTGATGCTAGGAAACCGAAATTGTCAAAATCAAATGGTATAAAAGCATGTTGATTGTCTGAACACGTTTTCTCATGTTTGGCCACTTTGCTTGACGCAGCTTTAAGGGCTGCATGTCCTACGGCAAAAGGTCTGACACCTAATCTCACAAGTGGTGCAACCCCAATCAAGTCTACACAAGCATGTTTTCCACCTACCCATCCGTACACCATAACATCTGCAGGCCTGAGTGTTGATCTTCTATCTAGTGGGTCAGTCAGGAAGTTCACAGGCACCTCCTTCTTCGCTGATAGGTGGTTGCTATCTTCTGAGTGTTGATTTTGGTTTTGAAATAAGCAAGAGTGTGACATAAACAAAAGATAAACTTATGATTCTCATGGATGGAGGAGCACAAGATATCTCCACAAAAACAAAAATCTTTGTTGATTGAGTATATATGTGGTTGCTATGTTATGACCATAATGTTTATACTCTTTTAATTCAAAAAAAATAATAATCATACTATTTTATAAAATATTATTCATTTGGACTTTTGATCCAACACATTATAGTTTTGAAGCTAATTTTGTCTCATTATTGAATTGAATATATGAATCAATGCTTTGTCAATCTTTACAAGATTTACTTTATTATTTGTGTGGATTATTCACACCTATTGTATGTAATGGGACAAAATTTAAAATGACATTAGGTGTAACTGTTTAAGTTGTTTAATTTTTTTTCTTATATTTCTGACCATAATTTTTACTACTTTCTTAGATTATAAAATTATTCAATTAGTTGGTGATGAGAATGATGGACTAAGTCCAAAATGATCATTGTGATTGCAAGGAACATTTCAAACAGGAATGCACAACAGGACACGAACATTGCATGTGAAACAACTGAAAATTGAAGAAAAAAAATTGTCATTAATTAAATCAAATTCTACAAGAACATACATTAAACATAATTTTCTTATTTTTAAGAATAAATCATCTTTAAGATCGTCAATAGAACTTGTATGGGCACGTAAACGCACAAGCAAAACACAGTTAAGTTGACTAAAACTGCGAAAAAGTCAACGCAAAAGTAAAACACATTATATGTCACTAGACCTATGAAAATTGTTAATGCAAGTTTATAAATTACATCAATCAATATATTCATGAGCCATTTCAATGTGTCGAGTGATATAGAATCTGAGAAATTTGAACCTTCATGAGCCATTTCAATGTGTTGAGTGATCTTGAGACATTGTGAGATGCTTATTGGTCGAAAAGAGTCATCAAAGTCCAATGCTTTAACTTCATATCTATCATTGTCAACAACCATTTTGGCAACTACTTGTTTATCTTTAGTTGTTACAATGATTCTACTACCTGTTCCAAACCAATCAAGTGTTCCAATTAAAGTTTCTAGTTGTCGTGAATTATTGACATCGTCAAGAACAATAAGAACCTTCATACGACGAATCCTCCTCTCGACAAAATAGGGCAATCCATGTTGTGTGTCAAATTTCAAATCTTGTTCCCCTAATAGAGTAGAAAAAAGATCTTTCTTTAAATACATATTTACATGTCCTCCCCATTCTTCTCTTATATTAGCCTTAAAGTAACAACCTTCAAATTTAGAACATAGCCTCTTATATACTTCTTCTGCAATAATTGTCTTTCCTATACCACTCATCCCCCAAATTCCAATAGCACGAACATCTTGTGACTCTACTTGTAACAATGATTCTACATGTGAAATTTGTTTTTCAATTCCATCTAGTCCTTTTGAATTAACTATACGCACATGATCCAACTTCTTCAACACACTTTTAACTATTTCATCAATAAGTTCAGCCTCATACCTATGGAATAAAAAAAGAGAAAATTTATCAAATTGAATTACATTTATTTGGACGTAAGGAAAGAGTCATATATATATATGGGCTGCAACATACTACTAAGCAACAAGATGATGGAAACAGCAATGGTTTTGAATCAAAACAACTAAGGAAGGAAAAGCAGAATTAACTGCTTCTACTTATAAACTAGAATCACATCAAAGAGAGATTTGAAATAGGTGTTGGACAATAATTTACAGCAACAACAAAATCAGTTTAAAAAATAACCTCTTTTAAACCCAAATTAAGAGCACATTTGATGCCAATTATAAGCATAGAAACTTTTAGCATAAATTGCAAATGATATCTTCAATGAACTTGTCATTAGAGAAGAATTGGCACAAGCCATGGCAAGATCAAAGCCAGTAAAAGAGTCAATTGCAATCAAAAAACAAAGTCTATAACTATCAAAGTTGATAACATGGTTAGAAATCACGCAGGAAAACCCCAATTGAGCCCAACAAGACTTATATAAAACTTGCACATATAAATCCCAAGTAAGATTGTCGACTTGTCATGAAGAGAAACAAAAAAATAGCTCACTATTGCCACTAAGTTCCAGGTAAATCCGCTTGATAGGGGTGTGCGAATGACTGGTTAGATCAAGTTATGCGTGTACCTTGGGTCCCAACATTATACTAGGTCAATTTTTTAAAGCCTTAATTCGATTCTCAACCTCAGTAACAATGTACAAATGAATTCCTTTAAAAAGATAAGATGCGAGAGTATGAAAAAGGAGTATCTCAAGAGGCTTATTTATAGAAGACCAAGTCTTGGTGTTTCACGTACACACCAACAAGAGGATAGTTGTTTAACGCTCATATAACGGTGGCACTAAAATTACAATTAGCAAAAACCCATCAGCAGCCACAGTACGCCCTCCTGTCTGAAATATAAGTAAAAAAATCAAATGTATTTCTTCATATTCAAATGAAATACATTTGATTTTCTCTTATATCAGATACTGGAAAGAGTAGCTTCGGTTACCCTGCTCATATATGACACGACAATTATAAAACTATTGCAGTGAAAATGACAAGTGTTTATTATGCCTTAAACTGTCATGTTTGAAGGCTGAAAAATTGGGCATGTGAAGATGGGTCGCAAGGTATTGTTTTCTGGAGTTTTTCATGGATTTTGGGGCTATTGCATACGCTCGTGCATGACACAACACGTGAGGTGTTCCCTGTCTATGTTGAGTGGTTTCTAGGCGCCTGGCTCGGGATCTGCACCTATAAAATCAGCTCTTTCTCATTCTTTTGTGGCTAATCTTGTGAAACCAAAGGAAGGAACTCTTAGAAAACTTAGAGGCCAAGAGTTGAGTGTCTTTGGGGTGAGATTTTTGGGTTGTGAAACACATTTCAAATATCTTGGGTAGTGAGATCTCAATATAGGAAGGATCAAAACTTTCTCTCTTGTTTCTTTTAGGATCTATATGTCGTTTCCGTGACTTGATAAATTGGGTAAAATTAGGGATTGTTCTTTGTGAGCTTTTGGATCTAATTTCTTGTAACCTCTTTGTATCACCTCATACATAGTTCATATTGGGTTGAATTTGGTAAACAAACATTAGTCTACTTCAATATTTTGTAGGCAACAAACTCAATAAGAGTAATATCCTATCCTCATCATCAAGATTTACTACAATATTTTGTAAACCATCAATGATTTTGTTGAATTTTGTAAGTTGCTCCCCTAAAGATTTTGATCCTACCATCCTAAATGAGTAAAGTTGTTGTTTCGGACATAACCTATGATCCAATGACTTGGCAATGTACAACAAGTTCTAACTTGGACCACATTGTCGTCGGGGTCTTCTCCTTCACGACTTCCCTCAACACCTTATCTTCGAAGCACAAGATAATGACACTTTGTACCTTATCAATCATCTTTGTTTTCTCTAGTTTTGTTAAAGCAATCGACATCAACACTTCACCCTTCAAAATCCACTACACACTTCAATTGAATCAAGATTGTTTCCATCTTCACTTTCTACAACCCAGAATCGTTTCCGGAAAATTCCTCGCTATCTCATTTAGTACCCATGATACACATTTGAAAGATTTGTTCAGTTCACATAGATGGGGCCACTTATTATGAATTCAACAAGAAAAGTGAAACAAATAATAACAGCAACCAAAACTAGACAGCCCAATCAAATATAGATTCAAAGTAGAATGAATCCAGAACCTATATATAGACCAATCCAAAGACAATGATAAATAGAGTAAAACAAAACTTACAAAAATTGTGATGAATGAAACCCTGATATATCTGCAGATTTCTTCAAAGCAGATCTCCACTGTTTCACCCTACTTGAATTATACTTTTTGTCATGTTCAACAAATTCATTTGCATAAGTTCCCTTCTGATGCCTCACAATTGTAGGATCAACTTTGTAGAAAACAGGCAATAAAATCTGTCCATTGTTCTCTCTACACTCAACAATTTTGACAAGTTCATCCAAACACCAAGATGAAGAAGCATAGTTTTGAGAGAATATAACCAAAGAAATCAAGGATGTTTCAATTGCTTCAAGAAGTGATTGTGCTATTTCATCACCTTTTCTAAGCTTATTGTCTACAAAGAAAAGAATTTTCTTTCGAGATAAAGCTTCAACCAAATGACTAAGAAAACCTTCACGGATGTCTAAACCTCTAAAGCTAACAAAGACATCATGCTTGTCACTTTGAGGAACAGAACATTGAAATTCAGATGTCAAACAGATAAACAAGAGATAAACAAAAAATACAAGATTATTATTGTGCATTGTTGTGGTTCTTCCTTTGTCTCTCTACTCTACAAAAGATAAGATGATATAATTAATTAATGTCAAACGGCTATATTTGACTACTATTGCTTACGTATATTTTCCAACCTATTAGATTTTTTTGATCAATTCTCACCAATTGGACGACTTGTATGTATATATAAAGACAGAATATTATTCGACGACTTGTGTGGATTACGTGTCTTTGCAATCATGCTGTCAAAAAGAGTCGTTGTAATAACATTAGTTTACATCTAGAGACCTCTTACATCTATGTAATAAAAAAAAATAGGAAAATGTTAACTTTTATCTTTAAAGCACATTTAAGAATTCCACTAATAGAAATTATGTATTAGATATTGTGTTAATTTATTGTTCAAAATGTTTGATATAATATTTTTTCAATAAATTTTTATCATTAATGGAATGATATTAATGTTTAACATGTGCCCTACAGACTCAAGTTAACATGACCCAAGAATAAATACTTAGTTACAATTTTGCTCTTCGAATTTTCACTCGGTCACATAATTGATCCCCTTGTTGTAAAATCATACCGTTTTGATCTCCTTTTCAAATTTTTGAACTTTAAAATTGTGATATATCATATTTTAATTGAAGTTTTTAGACGATTTTATTGTAATCTCATGGATATTGATCATTTGACATCATCAAGTCATACCACAAATCATTTAAAATATGTCATATCATTGTTTTAGTGTCAAAAAAAATACGAGAAAATGATTAAAATAAAATATGTAAGGAGGATCAACTCCCTAACTGAGTGAAAATAAGGATACCAAAGATATAATTAAAAATAAATATGTACAATCACAAATATACTATAGTAATAGATCTTCCCTCAGCAATTGTCCAATTGTATAATTGTATAGCAGTGTTATTGTTGATTTGGATTAAAATATTTTTTAAAACTAAAATAAATAATGACATGGATAATAACATATTATATTATGATTTAATCTAAATCAACATTGTTACTTCATCAATGTAATACCACGTTATTAATAAGATGTCCCTCCCCTGAAAATAATAAAAGGGCGTATCAATGTTCATGTTAGTTTGCTCGCTTGATAGGGACATAATATTATACATACAAAAATTGAAATTTGAATCTTAAATTTTCCACTTATTCATCTTAAGAAATGAAGTTTTAAATATAAAAAAAAAAATGACTTATCAATAAGTCTGAGTCCAAAAATATGTGGCCAGGAATATTCTAAAACTTATGGCGATGGAGACTAAAATTTTGGACTTATAAACAGGTGGACTAAAACTGCGACTATGTTAAAATATGGACACTAAAGTATATTTAAATTTTATATTTAAAATCATTTTATAGCTTCCTTAATTTAAAAAAGATAACCAATAATGTGGATACTGTGTTAGCCGCCTGATATGATTGTAAGAAATTGTGGTGAGACCTAACACAGTTCCACAAAACCAGCTTGTAAGGTGAGAAGTGTCGTACATGTACAGAAATTAATCTTAAGTATTTCGGTCCTTCTCTACAAGATAGTAGTAGAAGGCTTAAGATTTGCAATTTGACAAGACAAATTCTTGATTTAAGCAGGTTACCATTCCCTCTTCCTTATGAATACTCTAGCATTGTGTTTGTGTCGTGCCATTCCTGATTCGAGTATGACTTCTGCGCTGCTCATGCTTCATTTTTACTACTACTTTGTTTAGAGATGGGATGGTTCAATTATGATTGATAACGATCCACATCCAAGACACCTTCCGTTAAAATATGCACATTGCATCCTTATGAGTACCTTAAAGTGGACGGGGAGACTACAAACTATATTCTCATGATAGTTTTCTTTTGGATTTTGACAATTGAAGATGATCTGTTGAGTAATGCATCCTTATCAGTACCTTAAAGTGGACAAGGAGCACAACTGTTATTTTGTTTGTGTAAGTACATGGATACATTCATTTTAGATGCAAGTGATCGAGGCAACTCAACCAAAATGGCTCCAAACTTGATTAGAAAGGCTTGAATTTCAATTTTTCAGCTACAATTGGTCTCATTTTTTGTTTGAATGACAAATGCTAGTATGTTAATTGTTATGTTCATTTTTCTTATTGTTAGGACTTAAACCCTGGACCTCCAACTCTTTAACCCTTAGTTGAAACCAGTTTAGATATAAAGGGTCTCATTGATTCACTTCACTGCATGTTTTCCCAATTCATATATGCACAACTTCTTCCTTGTATCCCACACGAGGCTATTAACAACACATATTTTTGTTGCCTTCCACTCCTCATCAAAGTAATCTCAGCTAGCTCTTCATCAGTTTGTTTTATAATTGTTTTTCACAGGAAGATGATCAATAGGGGAAATGTTCGAGATGCTAAGGTTCTACTCAAATGGAAAGTTATGCCTCTTAAATATGGAACTTGTGAATTTTCATCCTTGAGGATAAGGATGCTCGAAGGAAATGATATTGTAACAAAAATTAAGTAGTAATAAATTGGCTTACTTAAATATGAATTTTACTTTATGTCATTTTACTCTTTTAGCTTTGAGGATTGTATTTAAACTTAGTCCTGGGTTTCATTTACAATCAATAAAGTTTTCTAGAATCCATTAACCTCGTCTCATAATAAGATGAATTCATATGTGTGTGCATGCACTAACACCCATATCCATGCCCTCGCCTTTGGATTTGAATATCAAGGGAAAACCCAAATTTGAACTCTCTAAACATGAGGCTTACCCATCAAAATCATAGGAGGAAGGTAGTTAGGTTCTCATGCCTAATATAAATCGGTTAACTTCATTTTTTTTAAGAAACTTTTGATGTTTACTTATAATATAGAGGATGTGTTTCAAAACTTAACATTAAAAAAATAAACATCTTAATGGTTGCCCCCCAATTTGTTAAACTCTAGTTTATTCTCCTTCATCTACTAAAGGAGTTGATTTAGAGTCAATTTTTTACACAATCATTCATCTCAATTCCTTTTCACCTTCCATTTTATTTAAATAAGTTATCTTCACATATATATTAGTTTTTCCTTTTGTAATTTCATTGTTTTAATGTGACCTTGTTTTGTTAGTCGGCATTGTTTTACTTTTTCGTCTTGTTACGATGTTTGTTCAGTTGAGATTGTCATATTAGCTTTGATCTAATACATATCTAATCAATAATTTTGGTATCGTCAATATTACAGATCCGGATACATGAATATTTCAGACACTAGAACCTAACGTTAGCATCACTTCAGTTATTTTTACATTTAGAACTTAAATTTTACAAAGCATAAACAATGGGAAAATTAATTTTCAAAAAGTATGAGTAGGTGGAGTCTAAGAAACAAAAAGGGTGTGCAAATAGCAATCTGATGCACACATATAACGAGAGCCTAAAAAGGTTCTATTGGTAAAGGAATATAAAATCTGGGCCTTGAAACTGAGATTTCCTTCTACAATCTCCTCACAGAACAAAACCCTCTCTCTCTCTCTTTCTCTCTCTCTCATCGTGTTGTGACTGTATATCCCGGTGAGTTAGCTTCATTTTGTGAAAATCTCTCACCACTGAGTTCATCTTAGTTGATTGATAATCTCTATCTTGTTGTTGATTTCAGAGACAAAATGGGTATCATTGAAAAGATCAAAGAAATCGAAGCCGAGATGGCTCGGACTCAGAAAAACAAAGCCACTGGTTCGTTCGTACTCATTATATTGAATTTTAGTAACCTTACAACCTCAAAAAAAAAGTTTTTTTTATTGGGTGTTTTTTCATTTTTAATTAATTAATTGGGTGTGATTCAATTTTTTGCTTAGGTTTGTCATTAATTTAATTTAATATTTTGCTTTTAACTGTGTAGAGTATCATCTTGGGCAGCTCAAGGCTAAGATAGCAAAATTAAGGACACAATTGTTGGAGCCTCCAAAGGTATGACAAATAATTTGTATAATTATTTTTATTAATTTACTCTTAAGATAAGCATAGTAAATAAACTGTAGAACCAACACGAAAATAAATTAAGTGTAGCAAATATTAGGATGCTGTGTTGGATGTGCGGTAAAACTAGATGAGATAAGATTAGAAATGACAACATTAGAGATAGAGTTAGGGTGGCCGGTTAGCACCTATTGTAGAAAATATGGTAGAAACTAGGCTTAGGTGTTTTAGACATGTAGAGAAAAGACGTGTGGATTCTGTAATAAGGTGAGTAGATCAAATGGAAGATGATCAAATTATTAGAGACATAGGAAGACCTAGAATAATCATACGAGAAACTATTACAAAGATCTAGAGATTAATGAGTTGGATATAGATTTGATAGAACATTATGGCGCTGTGTGATTCATTTAGTTGACCCCACTTAGTGGGATAAGGCTTGGTTTTTGTTGTTGTTGTTGTTGTTGTTGTGTTCTTAAGTTCAATATTTTGGCAACTTGTATAATGCCATGATTGTAACACCCCGTTTTCATAGTTTCTATATGATAATGCAATTAACAGTGATTAGGAGGTCTGTTTGAACATTTGTAGATTTAGAACAATGTTGTCAAATGAGGAATGCAGAAAATAGTGGTCCAAATTCCACTACTCTGAAGCGCTATAGCGCCACAATGGCTGCTATTTGATAGTACGTTGTACTAAATAACATATCATTGAACAATAGTGATTTGTTCTAATTCTTCTAGGCAATAGTGTATAGCCTCTATTTGACAATGCTGATTTTGAAAGGAGGTAATATTCTTTTTCCTACAATTTGTGTCGACCCTAAGCTTTTATTGCTACAGTTTACTATTGTTTGAGCCATAGTCACAATTCGTCCACCAGACCAGGAACTGCGAATTGGTTCGTGCGAACCGGTTCCCAGTTCTTTCGCGAATTGGTTCGCGAAAATTCGCTCCTGAATTCGTTCAAAACAGCGAACTTGATTCTTATGAAGCTGTGCCTATTTGATTTCGCATTCAACAACATCAGCTGCGCATTTTAGCCATGAAAACGTGATTCAGAGAGTTGCAGATGTGTACACAGTTCAGCACCATGTCTGCAAACCCTTTTGCAGTCTACTTTTTCCAAGCTTGAAGATGAAGTGTGATTTGGGCCTTAACCCGGATCAGCCTATATACGAGCCCATTAACTTTTTTTTTTCTTTCTGTTTTTGGTCAGGATTGTTTATAAAAATATTTTGTTTTGAAAAAGATATTTATTTATGGCCTTTGTCACCTGTCATGTTTGAAAACTATCGAGGTCGAGGCACAGCTTGTTAAGAAAGATGCTTATTTATTTCATTGAAAAAGATGAAAGGGTGTAACATGGAATTTTTAAGGACTCAGATATCATAATTACTACACTACTCTCTCATCTATTAAGTATTAAACACTTAAAACATTAAGTATGAACAAATAATTTCTATAAAGATAAAGATTACAAGTAGGAACAAATAATTTCATTTTCTATTTTATTTTTTGTTAATTATTTTTTTTTTTACTAGTAACGTACCGATTAGTATATTTGAACGTACCACGAACCCAAACAGCGTACCGACTCTGTATACCCTCCACGTACCTAGATTTTTAAAAGTCACGAACCGCGTACCCGAATTCGTACCACGTACCAAAGCGAATGGGGAACCGTGTGACTATGGTTTGAGCTACTGAACAATATACCTCCTTTCATTTTGCTTCATTAATCATTACCATTCATATTCCCAAGAGAGAACAACATATGTCTATGGAGGGACCATTTGCTTCACTTGTGGTCTTGGTTAACCTAATCATAATTTTTTAGTAAAGGATTTGTCTTTAATTCTTGTGTCAGGTTTTGTCTACTTGTTTGAAGGCATTACATTGATGTGCTGTTTTTTGTGTGGTCATGGTGTTTTTGAATAGATAAGATTATGATGCCAGATTCTTTGATAAAAAAAAAATTAAAAAAAAAACTTCTACTTATTTTTGGGTTTTGGGGTGATTCGACCGTCTTCTTGGCTTCTATTTTTATGATTAATAACACATCAGCGAGCTGAAATGCTGTTTCTTTTTGTTCACTTCAGTTTTTATTTGCTTTACGAGGATTTCTTATTATTGTGTTTGTAATCCTCGTAGTTGTCCTAATAACTTGTCATCCTACTACATTCTAATGTAATTATTGATGTTCATGAATTTGGGTAGTAAATATTTCGTGTGTGTTTTTCCTTTGTTTAGCATGCCTTGGTTTCTAAATTATTTGTCAGCCACAGCATTCTATCCTTCTCTTCATACTTTTCCTGTTATCAATTGATGCTATAGGGTTCTAGTGGCGGTGGAGACGGATTTGAAGTTACGAAATTTGGCCATGGACGTGTTTCACTGATCGGGTTTCCAAGGTCTGTCTCCCATAATAATATTTTCCCAATTTATGTATTTTACCTACTATTAATATCTAAATTGTTTAAAGTTGTATTGGGATTTATTTCCTCAAATGTAGCGCTTCTCATGTTTTGCCTTTTCATTTGCCAGTGTGGGAAAGTCCACTCTTTTGACATTATTAACGGGCACTCATTCAGAGGCTGCATCTTATGAGTTCACAACTTTGACCTGCATTCCTGGAATTATACACTACAATGATACTAAAATTCAGTTGCTTGATCTTCCTGGAATTATTGAGGGTGCTTCTGAAGGCAAGGGACGTGGAAGACAGGTAAAACTAAAATTCCTTGTTTATATCATCCCAGTAATTGCTTTTACGGTATTTTTGGCACCTATGAATTGATAATCAGCTTGCAAATAATGCTGTTGTATTTCCTAATACATCAGAGGTAGCACTGTCTGGAATATGATGATTGGATTTTTTAATTTACTGCTTTGGGAAACATGGTTTTGTTATATAAACTCTGAAAGGAATTTTGTTGGCTGAATGTTTTCTCAGGTTATTGCTGTTGCTAAATCTTCAGACATAGTATTGATGGTTCTTGATGCCTCCAAAGTAAGTGCAATTTGGCATTCTCTGAAGTAATCTTTCCACTCTTTTTGTTGTTAGTATTGCTAAGAAATAAAATAATATTTTGGCTGTTGCAGTAAATTATTCAGACTATGGATAATATTAATACATATTCTATGATAGTGCTGACTCATTAAACATTATCATTGAAGACACCCTATCAAACAGACCTTGGAATAAAACTGGTTGTTTTTTCATTGTGGAATATTTTTATGATATCACTTCAGTCTTTTTTTGTAAATATAAACTCACTTTTGTAACTCATCTATCCAATTATATAAGATCGTCATATTACTGGATAATGTTTCTAACTTGATCACAACAAATTCAGTGAATGTGAGCTCAACATGTTGCTTTTCTCCCGTTCCTTTCATTTCTTTAATCATTTTTATTGTTTCAGACCAGTGAATATATTGTTATACCAAAATGCTCATGAATCTGCTCTTTCTTTGTTGGTCTTTTTTTTTCCTAAATCCATGTTGCTTGTGGGATTTATTTAATTTTAAATTGCTAAACTTTGAATTTCCTTGCCATGAATGTTTTTTCTTAATGTGCCAGAGTGAGGGCCATAGGCAAATATTGACTAAGGAGCTGGAAGCTGTTGGCTTGCGGTTAAACAAGAGACCACCTCAGGTAAGTTTGTGTATGAAAGGATACTTTTGGATACATGACATGAAACCTATATTTTATGTGGGTTCTAGTTGGATTTATATGTTGTTTCTCATTAATTTGGAACTTTATATCTATGCAGATATATTTTAAAAAGAAAAAAACGGGGGGCATTTCGTTCAACAGCACTATGCCTTTAACTCATGTGGATGAGAAGCTTTGTTATCAAATTCTACACGAGTACAAAATTCACAATGCAGAGGTATATAGCAAACTTGAAAATGATGTCTGTTGTAATTAGTTCTACATGTAGAACATGGCTGTTTTGTGATGTGAGCGTGCTGTGTTTTCCTTTAGGACACCTCTGATAAAAACTTTAGCTGTTAAACTGAAGACCAATAATGATTTTATATCCATAACACGGCCTTCCACACAATGACCTTGTATTAAAATTTAGTTTTACTAAAAATAACAGCAGCAGCAATTATCATATTCCGAATCACTTTGTCATGGGGGCTTCGACGCGATGTCAAAGTTCCACACCCCAAAATGCTGAAACTAATTGGTAGAGACCGTAGAATGAATTTGTTTCGCTATCAACTGTGATATCACTGAATCTTTTTGATTGGCAAGTGATTATTTGGTCAGTTATTGCTTCTTTCTTTTTTTTCTTTCTGAAATGAGTAGAATAATTATTTCTGATAAAGAATAAAAAAACCTTAAGTTGCTTTGCTGCCTGAAAATATTAATGAACTCTTAGCTGTGATTTCATTTTGTTTATCTGAGACTGCTTTGCTAACTAACAGTTAGTCACTTTTTTTAATGTGTATAACTATTTAACTTATATTACAGTTTAATACTTGATATCGCTTGCTTTTTTTCACCAATGCCTTTCCAAGTAGACGTAAACTTCCATATCGAATGAAAACTGTAATTATGAATAGCAGACTGACCCCTTTTTGTATAGTGTAGAAGTGTTGGGTTTGACCTGTCTAGGCTAGTCATCATGATATAATTGACTTTTGCCAGTGATAGAACCATACCGTCTTGATGAATTATGTAATTTTCCTTACTACATTTACCATAGTATATGGGTTTCTTTCTTTCTTCTATTCTACATTACCTACCATATGGGTTTCTTTCTTTCTTTCTTCTATTCTATATTACCTACCTACATCAAAAGAGCTAACTGACAACTTCAATTTTCAGATCCTTTTCCGTGAGGATGCAACAGTGGATGATTTCATAGATGTCATTGAAGGAAACCGTAAATACATGAAGTGTGTATATGTCTACAACAAGATAGATGTTGTTGGTATTGATGATGTGGACAGATTATCCCGTCAACCTAACTCTATTGTCATTAGCTGCAATTTGAAGGTAGCTGCATATTTTCACTTTTCAGTGTCAACAGAATAATACTAGATACAATAAAGTTTTACCGGTTAATTCTTCGTTAATATTCTATAAATTATAGTGCATGAACCAATTTTTTTCCCACCGTTTTTGTATGTCAGTAACACAAGTTTTCTGTTTTAATGTAAACAGCTGAATTTAGACAGACTACTTGCAAGGATGTGGGATGAAATGGGTCTAGTTCGAGTTTATACAAAACCACAAGGGCAGCAGCCTGATTTCGGTGATCCAGTGGTTCTTTCAGCTGTATGTTGCATTATGATTAGTATTTTTAGGGTCATGCTAACTTGTACCCTTAGGGTGCATGTTAAGCATTCCACTAATGGTAAAAATTTATTGCAAAAAATTAATATTCAACATTTTGAGCAATAAATTAAGACAATTTCCAATACATAATTTCTATTAGTGGAATTCTTAACATGTGCCATAAGGGCACAAGTTAGCTTATGAAAACCTTTGGTTACTTTATGTTTTTGGTTGGATCGGCTTATTTGAGCTTATCTACTAACATAACTTATAAGCACTTGTGAGTCTGTTTGAGAGAGTTCATGACAACAACTTATAACATGTCCATAAGCGGTTTTCTGTTTATTTCCATAAACTCTCCTGAATAGCTTATGAAAACAGTGTATACACACACACACACATAAACACTTACATGATATGTTCTTAAGCTATAAGCGTTTAATTAAGTTTATCCAAACTGGGCCTTAGTCTTCTAATTCATCATTTTCTCTGGCATATTGTTTTAGGATAGAGGTGGCTCCAGTGTAGAAGACTTCTGCAATCACATACATAGAAGTTTGGTGAAGGATGTGAAGTATGTTCTGGTTTGGGGTACAAGTGCTAGGCACTATCCACAACATTGTGGCCTTAGCCATGTTCTTTGTGATGAGGATGTTGTTCAGATTGTTAAGAAAAAGGTTAGAAATCTACCCTTCATCTTGTTTTGTGTTGTCTAACTGGTTGGTGTGCAGTGTTGTTAAATAGTGGCTATATCGTAGCAGAATTTAAACAAATTGTTACGTGATACACTATTTATTACAAAATGCTGTCGAATAGTTGCTATAGCGGCGCTATAGCATCGTTGCATAGTAGAATTTGAACAAACCGCTATTTTCCGCTATCCACGATTAACAACACTTGGTGCATCGTTGTTCAAATTCTATGCTCTTTACTTGTTGTGCTTGTTGAATGCATGTATATTTGCAATGATGAGAGATTTAATGTGAATTATATCATGCAGGAAACAGACGAGGGAGGAAGAGGTCGATTCAAGTCGCATTCTGACGCTCCTGCTCGGATATGTGACAGACAGAAGAAGGCCCCGCTTAAACAATAATTATATGGCGCTGCCAATGATTTCATTTTATTGGCATGTGGATGCAAAAAAAGAGTGGAGGTTGGTGATATATCAAGAAGCAAAAGTTATCTTTTTTTGGTTCCTCTTCCAACATAGGATTGAATGTTCATCCTTTTTGCACTTTACAAAGTGGAGCACCTATGTTTTCATCACCCATGTGTTGTAATTTTTTCATCCTTTCAACAATAGCTTTTATTAATCTATGAAGTCTGCACAATGAGTTGAGAAATAGAAAGTAAAGGAAACATGAACTGCATCTTGAAATTTTTAGTCATTATTTGTGATTGCCTTTCACCTTATCTACTTAGAAGTAGCTCTCTGTGTAAATGCACTATAACCCTTGTTAAGGATTTTGTTGCACATCCTAGAGACAAACAAAATCCACTTAGGAACCCATACGTCAAAACAGCAAATGATCACATGGTTGTTAAAATTGCGAGTTAACTCAGAACTGTACGATTATGCGTGTTTAGATGGCAAATTCGAGTTAACTAGGTAGTAGACTTGAAATTTAATAAACTTGGAACTTTAACTGAGCTGAATCAGCTAAAACTTGGCGTTTTTTAAATGTTGTATGTTTCACCGCTGTTACACCAATTATTATGAACGTTTTCTGTACAATGTGTGGAAATGCTCATGTAATGGGGATTCGGTGGATGGAGCTGATATGACCTCGTTAGATGAAGGGTTTTGTGAGCAAGTAGAGTTGTATTTATTACGTTTAGTTATTTCTCTTTTCTAATTGTATGGTTCTGTTTGTCTCTTTTTCTAAATTTAGGATTCTATTGTTTCCCTTTCATAAGATTGTGCAAGTTGCTATGCCAAGATTGGCTACATATGATATAACACTGAACCGATACTGATGTTTAATAATAACAAAATTTCACTTTCTTCCCCAATTTTTCACCTCTTTTCTCTCTAGGAGTTGACACTCACTCGAAGATTACCTTTTTCTTCACTCTAAAATAATTAAGGTGTATCATGAACCGGTTGTTGAACAAATGAAAGGGGAGATGTTTTTCTTATGCTAAAATACTGAATTTAAAATTTAAATTGACCAACCTTGATTGAATGATCATTGATTTGTTGACCGAGTCAATGCATAGGATTATGATCGTGTGCAATTCAAACCCACGATGAGTATTAAGCCCTTATACCCTCCTCCATATTCCTTTTAAAAATAAATTACAATCCTCCATATAATCCTTGCACACTCCTCCCCAATGTACTCTCTTGCTTTTCCTTGTTTGGAGCTGCACGTTGATGGAAAATACTTGGATGGTAACTTTAGGTTTCGATGACTTCAGTGTATTTTGATGAGAGTGGATGATAAATAAATGATTAAAAATAAATTATTTTGATGTGATGGAATAATTGGTTACAAGAGATAGATTCAAAGTCATAAATGTTTCCAAAGGTTACTCTAGCTTGGTTACTTCGTGGAAGGTGAAGGTCAATGATAGCTATTGTGAAATTATGTGGATTGTTGCTCTAGTTAATTTAAGTTGTGGTTTGGGTTCTACTTTGATTTTCAAAGAGTATGTCTAACATTAATCATTTATTTTTAACTGATGTTGTCGAGGTTATTTTATTTGTTGATCGTTGTGTAAATTTTTTTTCTATGAACTTAGACCCTTTTTTTATGAAAAAGAAATATAAGTATTGTTATATTATAACAATAACAGAGAGAGAGCAGTAAATAAGCATGGATTTAGAGTCTTCCCTTGACCATGGATGCTATTTTATTTTTGTGTGTGAACGAACACACCATATTGTTCATTATAGTCCTTCCTTTAACCACGTATGTTATATTATTCATTCACTACTGCTAAAAGTAGTAAAAATCAAATAAAATTAAAACCAATATGGGCAAAAGTACCAAAACTTATTTAATTAGTGAAACTATACAAAATCGAAATCCTATTTAAACTAAACGTCCTTTTCTCTATGAAGCTCAGCAGTAGCTCACTTTCTTTTTCTTTATTAACCTTATGTAAAGCTCTTTATCCTACAAAATGTGTAAGTGGATGGATCCTAGGCTCCAAACTATAATAAAGACTTGACTAAGAATATCATATCCCCATCCTACAAAGTCAATTATTGCAACTTTTTCATGGTTAGGCAAAATGCCACCTTCCATTATTGTCTTCCATCAATCCCTCTCATGTCATTTAAAATTGTTAGATTTTTTATTCTAAAGAGATCAGCGATGAAACTCACGCAAAATGCTTAAAAGTAAAAAATTATGCGGTCTTTTATCATCTTAATTGTATTTAAGTGATTATATCAATTAATTAAGTTATCACACATAAAAGTCGGGTATTGTTCTTGTTAGGTAATTGTCTAACTTTGTAGTAATCTAAAGAGACAGAATTTAATTCCATTATAAATTGTATGTCCATGTCAAATAATCACAATTATATTTCATGTGATTAGTAACAAAGATTGGTCCTAAAACTATGGTCGCTTTCTTAACACACAAGAATCTAAAAAATATATGTAATATAAACCACTAGTCTTGTTTTCATTGTTTGGATTTTATGAGGTCGTCACACTTGTTTGGTTAAGATTCTTCCTCAATGCAAACGAGATAATTGTGCTTCCCAACATACTGTTTATGCTTCTAAAGACACTTTTCTATCCAAACAAGTTTTTCTTATTTTCAATGAGATTGTATTTGAAGTCCCTCAAATTCAAAACCACGAGACAATGTCGAAGCTAACTACCGTTTAATTTGAACGTGTATCCAAACATGCACTAAAACAAATTGTCAGTCATGAATCAAATCTAACTATTGAGTATTAACCACTTAAATCTAGGTCTCTAAATAATTTGACATAAAAAATCTTTAATCTCCCTCTACTTAGGCCTTGTTTGGATGGACAATTTAACTAAGTACTTATCATACTATAAGCTATTTTTATAATAAAAGATAAAATAAAGTCGCATTGTTTTTAAACAAATAAAAACGATGTTTCTCCACATATATTCAGATCACATAAGATGAGGTTCAGCCAAGTTAATGTAAAACTTTGCAGAATCTTTTGACATGGATCATCCCAAACAAATAGTACAATAATGAAGAAAAACATCTCAAAAAGACATCAATTAATTTAAACATGTCAGAATGATAAAAGACCAACATATAGCAGTAAATGTTGGTTAAAGACCACAATCATCAATAAATGATACTAACATTTATTCAAAAGCAAGTGGTAGTTATTGGATCTCAATCTGATACAAAACCAATAAGAAAGAAAAAAAACAGTAACTCACCAACTGATCAAATCAAATAGGCAGAGAAACTAAATAATCCACAAGTTAAATCTTGGAAATTTGATTAACTGATCCATGAATATGTTTCATTTCATGATATACTAACAGTGTTACAGGAAATCACAACTGTGAAATCCTTAAATTGATGCTACATTAATTAGATTATCAACTAAAGCTCTATGCCTTTTTAAACATACAAGAATAAACCATCAATTAGTCTCAAAAGTATCACATTATCTCCAATTTAGTCCTTAATGTATATAAATATAATAAACAATCCTCAAAGTATTTAAAATTCGTCACTTCAGTCCCTGCTATTAGGGACTAAAATGACATATTTTAATATACTTTACGGACTAAAGTAACGGATTTCATATACTTCAGGAACTACTTATGATATTTACATACTTTAGAAACTAAATTTGTAAGAGCCATAGTTTAGAGACTAAATTGATGGTTTAATCATACATAAAACCAATATGGATGGACTTGGCACAGAAGAAACCTTGAAGAAGTTACACATAATCTCACCAGAAAAATTCATTCCTTTCGGTATCAGAATAAATTTCTTCACTTCACTGCCTCATATGAAACCTCAAATTGAACCAGTTAACTTGATCTAATTCTCTTCTGGTTAACTTTTCCATCAGATTTGAGAGTTCCACTTGAATCTCCTTCAGACGAAGCTTCACGCGACTTGGTAAATGAACTCGAAAGATCAGCATAGAGATCAACCACTCTTCTGATATTACTATTCAGCTCTTTAATCAAACCAACATTTCTGCTCAGATTATCAGGAATCCTAGACTCATGATTTTGGTTTATCTGGTTGATTAAAAGCCGATTTTGATTCAAAATATCTTGTGCTTGCACTAAGCTCTTCTGAAATACATGTAAAACTCTACTATCTACTTGACTTGTATCGCCTAATTCTCCAAATATATCACCTTCCATTTCTCAATTACACTTTGAATTCACTCAATAAATAATCCTACAAAAAAAATATAAATTAACAACAAAACAATAAAACATGATCAATAACAAAAAGAAAACAAGACAAATATAAAGAAGAAACTAACTGAATAAGATGCTTGATCTATCTATCAGATTATAGCAGAAAATCAAAAAGTTGAAACAGGATTTTTGGGAAACAAAATCAACACACATGCTTTTACCCTATTCTTTCTTCTATCTACCAAGCAACCAAGAAAAAGGGTTTGCATAATTTTTCTCTCACTGACTTAAAGTAAGATCCTTTTCAACAAGAAAGAACCTTTTTTTTCCTTTTACTGTTCCCAATGAAATCAAGATTGAATGAAGCAGAAAACAAAACAGTGAAACACAAAAAAACACAAAACAACATTAGTTGGAATCCCAAAAGCCAAAGTCAATCAATACCATAAAAAAATCTTAACTTTCAATAAAAATAAGACAAACCCATTAATAAAAATTGCACCTTTTTATCACCCCAACAAAATAAAAAACATGGGTCAATTCTAAAATCAAAATTATAGAAAATTGAATTATGAATTAAACAAACAAACCCAGGAAACAGAATTGAAAAAATTGTACCTTGATAAAGTGAAGAAGTATCTCAATGGAGTATTTGATGTTGAAAAAATGAGAATTTTATTATCAAAAAAATTAGATTTTTATGAAGGAAGACCCTGAAATGATGGAGAAAAAAACAAGATTAGATTATGATAGTACATATGATATGTGAAAAGTGAAAACCTCGTTTATATCTATGATTTATGATCTATGAGACGCAGGTTATATGCAGTTGTGTTGTGGGCACAGCACAGACAGACATAATACTTAAGAGGGACAGACAGATTCATTCTCTATTGCAACTTGTCTATATTCAATTTCAACACCAAAATCAACACCATTTATGTCATTTTACAATGTCTTGCTGTCATTTCTTGTTTTTATTGGGATTTGGATTCCACAAATAAATGCCATTTTAGCAAGTGTACTGAATTGTGCTATGTATTTAAATTTAAATGTTAAAGGTTGAATGTTCTAGTAAGATTAGTTTAGATGGTGTTGCTATGAACAATGAATAATATATGCAGCAACATCAAAAAATAATGATAAAGATTGAATATCAAAATGATCGCGTTATACTATTGAATTGTATTTCTATTTATTTTATTTTTTGAAAGAAAAAAAATAGATTTTGTTGGATTGCAATAATGAAAATAAAACAACTAGCATTATCAAAAATTAAATTTGAATGAATTGATTTTACAAAATTAATTTTTAAGTTAAAAATAAGTTGAAAGGCAAAGTATTTTTATTGCATACATTTGTGTAAAAGTTATATAAACTATAAATTTTATTATAAAAGTCATTTTTTGAATCAAAAGTTTCAAATTTTAACTTCAAATTATAATCAATTGTGAAGATAAAGGTTGTGTTTGATAAAAATAATGGATGGTTGATATGTTACCTTATGGCGGATGGATAATCATTGATAATCTATAGTTGATGGGTGGTAGTTGATTATTGACAGGGTTTTTTTTTATTGCAAAAGGTAATAATTTATAGTTTTTTTTTAGGAATTGATAATTGATAGATGATGAGACCGTTTGGTAAATTTAACGATTCGATTAGTTGATAAATATAAAATGACACAAAATCACATTCTTGATTATAATAAAATTTATATCATTACTACTTTTTTTTAATCAGCAAAATTTTATAAAAAAATCAGGTCTCTGCACAAGACGAACAGAGACCGGTGTTACAGAAAGTACAAATTAAAGGCGTCGTATATAGGCGGAACACCCAAAAACACACACCAACAAAGACACCCCTGCGATCAACACTCATAAGGACAACACCCACCAAAATAAACATCACCCCCTAAAAGTGAGTCCTGAACTTGTCGACCACTGAAAAAACGACATCCATAACATTCATCGTCACTACCCATCCCAAAAGAACACTCTTGTAATAAAGAATCCAATCCTCATCACCAACACCTAGCCACATCCGAATAACTCTTTTTCTAAAGATCATTCAGCTTCTATCACCGCGCAACCTCTGGTTCACCGAAAGAACACCAAAAAAACCCAAAACCAAACTTGAATCAAAGAACTGAGAGGATTGCTTTTTAGGCCCCCACAATATCTCTTTAGGCCCCCTAAAAATACAAAAATAACCTTTATAAGACTTCCGGTAGATAAACACCGGTAGTTCATTTTAACTTTTCTCATTTTGCATCTCCGGTATGTACATACCGAAGGCACATTTTCAAACTGTTGGAATTACCAAACTGAAAACATTCACAGTATTTTTTCTACACTTAGACCTTTTGCAATTACAACCTCTTTTGTGCCTAGTTGATGTCGGTGTTGTCATATTCACATCTTCCTGCAAAGGTCACATAAAAAATATCACCCACTTTTTTAATACAAGCAGGTTGAACAACAGTAATATATGAAGATCCCATATTATTCGGTGGAACATCAGCTACACATGGTACAATCTTGGGAGCAAATGCTTGTGGATTAGGGGATTCAATTTGTTGTTTTGTTTCAACAACTTTCTCCTGAAATTCTACTATGTTGCCAAAACCTCCGCAAGCACAACCGTCACCACAGAAGATTCCAACACCAAAACAATCACAGTAACTGCAAAGTACTCAAATCAAAACACATAGATATTGCATATCATAGAAAGTATGA